>SMTZ1_10002537_pt1 | contig 29543 bp, 26 predicted proteins | sample DeeMarSWOR136_30_FD_25667 | JGI IMG/M metagenome (IMG submission 25667) | reverse complement strand
GCTTAGTTTTAAATGATGGCATTCTTCTTAAAGCCCCAAAATTACTCAAAATTGCCAATGCTATGAATTTAGAAGGTTGGAATTGGCTTGCTGGGTTAAAAGAGATTGTTCAAAACCAGGAAAAGCTGGAAAAAGAAAAAAAAATAGATTTAAAAGAAGAAATTAAAATTACTCCAAATTCGAAGTATGTTGCTGATATTATTGCCGGACGACCTGTATTTAGTCAGCCTTCAAAAATAGGAGGCCATAGAATAAGATATGGGCGATCCAGAAATACAGGTCTAGCTGCAGGAGGAATTCATCCTGCAACAATGGTTATTTTGGATGAATTTGTAGCAATTGGAACACAATTAAGAATTGAGCGCCCTGGAAAAAGTACAAGTGTTTGTCCGGTGGATAGTATTGAGCCACCAATTATAAAACTGAAGAATGGTGATGTGATATGGCTATGGTGAATTTACCGAAAACAACCATATTTTAATACCATCTGGGTATGTAGAAGAATGGTGGGCGCTAGAACTAGAAGAATCTATTAAAGATAAAGATGGGGTAAATGAAAAACTAAAAATATTTATTGAGAAGCCATTTGAAAATATTCCTACCCCAGAAGAAGCTATTGAGATTTCAAGAAATTATAATATTCCTTTACATCCTTTTTATTTAGATTTTTGGGGCAATATAACTGTTGAGGAATTGTTTATATTAAGAAATGCGTTAATTAATAATTTTTCTGAAACTGACAAAAGAATTAGCTTAGAATATGATAAAACTGTTAAGAAAATTCTAGAAAAAGCATTCATACCACATAAAATAAAGAATAATAGAATTTTGTTTAGTTTAAAAAAGAGTTTTGTATATAAAAATATATTTAACCTAGAAGATAAAAATTCATTAGAAACAGAAAAAGATGACAATGTTTTTACTTACTTTTTTAAAATTGCTTCACTTAAAATCAAGGATAAAGCCCCATACTATGTAGGATCTCGAATGGGGAGACCAGAAAAGTCAGAAAGAAAGAGTATGAAAGGTATTCATTCATTATTTCCTTTAAGTAATGTTGTTGGTAGTTCAAGGTTGTTTGAAAAAGCAATGGGTTTTAGTGCACGAAAAAATAATGTTGATGCTTTAAGCCCTAAAAAAAACAATTCCTTCGATTTTGGAAATAAAAATAATACTGTAGAAATCGGTAAGGTTAAAATTGAGGTATGTAGGAAAAAATGTATGAACTGTGGGAAATCAAGTATTTTTAATATCTGTCAAAACTGTGGAGCTCATACCGAATTACAGAAAATATGTCCGCGATGTAAATTACTTTATCATCCTTTTGAAGAAAAATGTTCAAGATGTAATGAGCTCTTAAAAACTTCACATGAGGCTAAATTCAATATAAGAAAGTATGTATACTCAGCTTTGAAATCACTTAATATGGCATTCCCTCCAAAATTTAAAGGTATTATTGGATTAACTAATGAATTTAAAGTTCCGGAACCTATAGAAAAAGGAATCTTAAGAGCAAAAAACGATGTTTTGGTTTATAAAACTGCTGAAATAAGATATGATGCTACAGATATACCATTAACTCATTTTAAGCCAAAAGAAGTTGACACTCCCATCGAAAAATTAAGAGAGATGGGATATCAGAAAGATATTAATGGAAAATCTCTGATAAATGAAAATCAGATTTTAGAGTTGAAAGTTCAAGATATTATTCTTTCCGATGATTGTGCAAAATATTTTATTAAAGTTGCTAATTTCTTAGATGACGAATTGGAATTATTTTATAAAGAGAATCGTTTCTATAATGTCTCAGTTAGGAAAGACCTTATAGGTCATCTAGTAGCAGGATTAGCTCCTCATACTAGCGCGGGAATAATAGGGAGAATAATCGGATTTACCCCTGCAAGAGCAATCTACGCCCATCCATATTGGCATGCAGCAAAACGACGCAACTGTGATGGAGATGAAGATGGGGTTATGTTACTTTTAGATCCTCTATTAAATTTTTCAAGACATTATCTTCCAAGTAAAATTGGAGGGAGGATGGACGCAACTTTAGTAATTGGTACAAAAATCGACCCTAATGAGATTGATGCCGAAGCACATAATATAGACACATTATACAATTACCCTTTAGAATTTTATGAAGCAACTGAGAGATATTCCACACCTTCTAATATCGAATCTATAATGAATTTAATAAAAAATCGTTTAGGTACTCCCGAACAATATGAAAACATAGGTTACAATATTCCAACTAATGATATAAATGAAGGGCCTAAAGTGTCTGCTTATAAACTATATGAAACCATGGATGAAAAAATTGATGCTCAATTAGAACTAGCAAAATTGATTATAGCTGTCAGCGCAAAGAAAGTAGCTAAAAAAGTATTAGCGACACATTTTAATCCAGATATATTAGGGAATTTAAGAAAGTTTGCAGTTCAAGGTTTTCGATGTGTTAAATGTAATGAAAAATTCAGACGCCCCCCTTTATCAAATAGTGGTAAATGCCCTAAATGTGGGAATAGAATTATCTTAACAGTAAATCGTGGAGGTATTGAAAAATATATACCTCGCGCTTTAAAGTTATGTAATGAATTTAATTTAGACAATTATACAAAACAAAGAATGGAATTAATTGAGGAATATGTAGAAAGTTTAACAAATAATCCGAAAATCAGACAGCATAAGTTATCTGACTTTTTTTAACTCCCTCTATCCTCAAATCAATACTTCTTAAAGCTTGATGACATATATTTATGCAACCATTTAAATTTTCTATAGAAGTTTTATCAGGAGTATCCTTTAATGAATGAATGTATTTTGAATCTTTACTTGAATGAAAAAAACTTACTTGGAACTTAGTCTTTGTTTTTCTAGCATATTTTTTAAAAGGTTTGTAATCACTTTGAGGTTTAATAACCCTATTATAAATTTTTAATGGAATATTCAGTTGATTTGCTGTTGCACCAAATATTTCATTTAGATTATTATTCATTTTGCTTCTAAAGATTAATCCAGATTTATTTAAAAGTCCTATATAAGTACCAACCATGTCAATATTGATATTAAATGACCTATCAAGATCATATTTATTTTTCAGACTAGTAAAATGAGCTTTGCAAAACTTTTTTGAGCCCTTTAAACCCCATTCTTCGGCTCCAGGCCATAAAATCAGAACATCTATATTTTCAAGTGGGTTTCTTTTGAAAATTTTTGCTAACTCTATTGAAATTGCTACTCCACTTGCATTATCAATTGATCCTGATGATGGGCGTTCTCTAAATACTAAATATAAGATTGGGATTGAAATAAAAACTCCAGCAATTGAAGAAAATGCGATAAAAATTACGATAAATTCTGTAACAGGGACTACTCTAAATAGGTCAAGAATGAATATAGAAGCAAAGATTATAAAAACTATTCCGTAGAAAAATACTACTAATCTATAAATGAAAAAGACGATTACCTGCAGTTTATATGGAATATTCGCTGATATAGAATCATAATGAGCAGTTATAATTACTAACGGCCTATTTGGTGTCCTTTCTTTAGACTTAATTAACGTAAAAATGTTTTTGGATTGTTCATTTTTGATGAAACTGACTTCCCGAAAAGTTCTAAACGCGTGCTTTATAATGAAGTAGAGAAGAACAATCAAAATCATACGAAAAAGTATTAAATTAATTAAGATAAGAAGATAACTTGTCCTCATAAGTATCTTTAATGGTCCAGTCCATGTAAAATGTTCAACTTCAGAATTAACATTATTATCCAATAATTCTTTCTCTATATAACTTAAAGCTTCAGTTTCTCCCGTAGATGAAGCTGTTCGATTAAATGCTAAAGCGTGTATGTGTTCCATAGGTTTCGGCTTATCATATATTTGTAAATCTGAAATATAAATCACTCATTTAATTTATTATATTTTATTCTAATTATCTAAATTATTAATAAAAAGAATTGCTACAAATATAAATTCTCATATTATAGAAATTGTACTAATCAAAATATTAAGTTAAGTTATAGAATTCCAAATTATATAAAAAAAAGTATATATATAAGGCTTTGTAATGCTATTTAATATTAGAATCTAGCTTTTTCCCTTGTTCGTTCAAGATAAATGAAAATTTTTTAATGCGAAAAATAGTGTGCAGGAGGTGGGATTCGAACCCACGAATTTAGGTCGGGGAAGCATTTCCTTCGAAGACCTATGTCACTAGAGCCTCAGTTACGCTATAAACGTAGAATTACGTCTTATTCTAGCGCCGTAGACCAGGCTTAGCCATAAACGTAAAATTACGTAGTATTTTGGCAACTCCTGCGTTATGATATAATTTGTATATCCAATAATTTAGAGTTGATGATATATGATAATGAATGTAATTTTTAAAATTTTTTTCCCCTAATTATATTCAATTAAATTAGAATTTTAAATTGCAATTATATAGAATGTTTTCGTTTTCTATAAATTTTAATAACTAACGCATTATATAAAATAATATATTTTAATTAGTTTATAATACATTTACAAACAAAGCAGAAAGGTTATAAATTCATGTCCGTCGATCGAAAAAAACTTGAGGCTCTACTTAAATGGTATAAGCACGAAGTTGGAGAAATCTTGATCGCAACTCTTATTGTAAATAGAGATGGTTTGGTAATGTCAGCCTTAAAAGGATCTTCGGAGTCAGAGGTAGAGGAAGATGTTATCGAAGGAATTAGTGCATTAGTAGAACCTGTTTTAACTAGAATCACAAAAGAATTTAGTTCAGGTTCATTTGGAACAGGAACTTTTGATACAGAAGACCATAGATTTATTTTTTGTGAAGCTGGTCCTGAAGCAATTTTTGTGACTGTATTAAGTTCAGTTGCTATGGTAGATCCAGTTTTTCCATATGCATATTTAGCTGCTGAAAAAATCGCTAGAATATTTGATGGAAGATCAGTAAGCCCAGTAATTCCTAAATTAATCCCTGAAAAAGAATCTCAAAATATCCAAAGAAAAGTAGATAAACTTCAAAAAATTAAGATAGAATCTGGAGAATATGCATTTAAGTTAATACTTGGTGGTGAAGGTGGAGTAGGAAAGACTAGTATGGTTCATCGTTTTGTTGAGGATTCGTTTCAGACTGATTATAAATCCACAATAGGCACCTCAATAATGAAAAAAGAATGCGAATTTCAAGGATTAGAATCAAAAGTTCGTTTTGTCATCTGGGATTTAGCTGGACAAGCACAATTTAAACGAGTAAGACAAACATATGTTGCTAATGCTGAAGCAGGTATTTTAGTGTATGATGTTACTCGTAAAGACACACTTGATAGTCTAGAAAATTGGTTTAAAGAGATCAAAAGCGTCTCACCAACAATATCAATGATTCTCGTTGGAAATAAGATAGACCTCAAAAATGAGTGCGTTGTATCCACAGAACAAGGAGAAGAACTCGCAAAAAAGTTGAACCTTTCATTTATTGAAACGTCGGCTAAAACAGGTGAAAATATCAATGATGCCTTTAAAATGCTTGCCTTACAAATAATTAAACGTTATGTCTTTACAGAGGAAGTATGAAAAGAGCCTCTGGGGGGATTTGAACCCCCGATCTTCAGATTTATCGTTTATTTTTAAATACGAATCTGACGCTATACCTCTAAGCAACAGAGGCAGAGTAAGGCTTAATAATGTGAGTTTATTCAAAATTCATAATTGTATAAAAATTTTAAATTTTATCTAATGAAAAATAATCTTCAGATAGGAAAGCTTGGTGAAAAAAAGTTACTAAAAATTCTAGAAGCTTTAGTTTTAGAAAAATCTGGAAAAGAACTTTTGAACGACGATTCTTTCTTTTTTGATTTTGAAAATAAAAATTTAGATGGGAATATTGTATTAAATTCTGATATGTTGGTATCTACAACTGATGTACCACCCCAAATGAATTCTTATCAAATCGGTAGAAAATCGGTTATAATGAATGTTAGTGATTTATTAGTTAAAGGTGTTAAACCAAGAGGTTTAATCATATCTTTAGGCTTACCAAAAGAAATGAAAGAACATGAGTTCATCGATTTATTAAAAGGTATTATTGATTGTAGTTTGAAATATGAGGTAGATTACATTGGTGGGGACCTTAATGAAACTAAAGAATTAATTATAAACCCAACTGTATTTGGCTTTAAAAAAGCCTCAGACATAATATATAGAAGAGGCATAAAAGTGGGCGATATTTTAATTGCGAATAGTAAATTTGGTTTAACTGGTGTAGGTTTTAACATTCTCTTAAAAAAGAAAGGATGTCTTAAAGATTTTCCAAAATATAAAAGATCAATAATGAGTGTCCTAGAACCCGAAATCTCAGGAAAGGAAGCATTTATCTTATCAGAAAAGAATTTAACTACTGCTAGTATAGATTCTTCTGATGGTCTCTACAAATCTTTGACGGATCTAATGATTTCAAATCCAAATCTAGGATTTGAAATTGAATTTAATGAGAATTTAATTGATAATGAAGCTATTAACTATTCAAATGAATTTGATGTTTCTTTAGAAGAATTAGTTTTAAATGGAGGGGAAGAATTTATTCATCTTTTTACTATTAATCCAAATGATTTAAGTGAGGCCCAAAAAAGAATTCAATCTATTGGTGGACATATTTTTAAAATCGGAAAAATAATTTCTGAGGAATACATATATATTTATAAAGAGGGTGGAAAAAAAGAAATAAAAGATTATGGATTCGAACATTTCATTAAAAAGGATTAAGCTGCAACTTTTATAAACAGATTAATTTATATATGGAGGAAAGAAACTGATTTAAATAAAATTTTTATATTATTATAGATTTATACTTATACCATTCACGCTTAAACTTTAAAAAAATTGTTGATGGGCTATTGGCGCAGGCAGGTAGCGCAGCAGGCTTTTAACCTGACATTTATGGGAGGTTCTCCCTTAAAAAGAAAGGTCAGGGGTTCAATTCCCCTATAGCCCGCCATTTTAACCTTTTTATAGATAATTTCGAATATGAATTGAAACCTCCTGTTTAAGAAAGATTTATGAGATCAATAACGTTATAATAAATTAAAAATACACTTCATTCCAATCTCTTATGGAAAATTTAGAATTCAAATTACCCTCTGATGAACCTGAGCAATTATTAGTGAAATCTCAAGATAACACTAACCCTAATTATGGATGTGAACCTTATAAAAGAAGTATTGAATCACTTCTACGATATGGAGTTGTAAATTTAGATAAACCTAGTGGTCCAACTAGCCATGAAGTTGTTTCATGGGTCCGTAAAATCTTGAATATCTCAAATGCAGGGCACGGCGGAACGCTTGATCCTAAAGTAACCGGGATATTGCCATGTGCTTTAGGAAATGCAACACGTGTATTATCCGCATTGCTAAGTGCTGGTAAAGAATATGTTGGAGTAATGTATTTACATACAACAGAAAAACAAAAAAGAATAGAAAAAATATTTAAATTATTCACTGGAAAGATTTATCAACGACCACCATTAAAATCATCAGTTCTTAGAAAACTAAGGATAAGAGAGATATACTATAGCGAAGTAATTGAAGTTGACAATAATCATATTTTATTTAGAATTGGATGTGAAGCTGGAACTTATATTAGGAAATTTTGCTTTGATTTAGGAGAAGCACTTTGTTCGGGAGCTCATATGCTCGAACTTAGAAGAACTAGAGTGGGTAATTTTAAAGAAAGCGAAAACCTGATATCTCTACAGAATTTAAAGGATGCTTATACAATTTATCAATTAGAAGGTAATGACTATTATTTGAAAAAATTTATATACCCAATGGAAAAGATAGTATCTCATTTACCAAAAATTTATGTTAGAGATACTGCAGTAGATGCTTTATGTCATGGAGCGGATTTAGCATCTGCTGGTATTTGCTACATTGATGCTAGGATAAAAAAAAATACATTGATTGCGTATATGACTTTAAAAAAAGAATTAATTGGATTTGGAACCACATTAAAAGATGCTTTACAAATTTATAAAGCTAAATCAGGAATTCTTGCAAGAACTAATAAAATTTTTATGGAGCGGGGAATATATCCGCGTTGGAAGGAAAAGAAATAAATAAATCAAATTATTCTAATTTATATCATGGAAGATAAGAAAAGCCATTATTATAATAAATTTCCTGATGTTAATGTAAAAATTAATACTATTTCTGAAAGTTTAAGAAAGCATCTCTTTATTTTTAAGACTGTTTCAGGGGTTTTTTCCTTTAATAAAATCGATCTCGGAACAAAAGTTTTAATAACTCATATGTATATCCCACAAGAGCCTTCTTTTTTGCTTGATTTAGGGTGTGGTTATGGAGCAATAGGAATTGTGTTAGGTTATGTGTCACCTCAGAGCTTGGTTTATCTCATAGATATTAATAAACGAGCTATTTGGTGTGCTAAAGAGAATATCAAACTAAATTTGCCAGATCAAACAAAAAATGTTATAGCTTTATCTGGAAATTATTTTGAACCTTTTCAGAATAAAGATATAAGATTTGATGGAATATATATGAATCCTCCTTTACGTCAAGGAAGGAAAGGTTTTTTAAATCTATTAGATGAAATTCAAAATTATTTAAGAAAGATGGGTTCTTTTCAATTTGTTATAAGAAAAAAAATGGGTGCACCATATATTTTAAAGTACTTAGAGAATACCTATCCGGATGAAAATATCGAGATTGTGTGCAAACGAAGTGGATATTGGGTTTTTAGATGTTTTCATTAATGATAAGTTAATAAATTCTCTTTAGTTTTGATAAAATAAACGTAAAAATGGAAAAATTTTTTAGATTAGTATCATTTGATTATTTATAATTTGTAAAAAGTGAGATTTTTCCTTGACTAAAAAGAAACAGATTGATGTTTTACTCCATAAATTCGTCCCTAAACATGTTCTTTTAACTAAAGAAGAATCGCAAAATCTTCTGGAAAAATTTCGCATTGATGTAAATGACTTACCTCAAATATTTGAAAAAGATCCAGTTGCGATCGCTATCGGAGCAAAAGAAGGAGATATAATAAAAATAGTTCGGGATTCTGAGACAACCGTTAAATCGGTAGATTATTATCGATATGTAAAAAAGGAAAAAGTGTAATATTATTTTTTTATGAAAAATAAAATTTAATAGGGTTTATTGTATTTTGAGTTCTGAAAAATTATCGAATGAAGATAAATGGGTTATTTTAAAGGGGTTATTTGATGAAAAGGGATTAGTTCGTCAACATTTAGATTCTTATAATAACTTTATTGAATATGAAATGCAGCTAATTGTGGATGAATCTGGTGAAGTAATTCCTGACATCCCTGGTTTTAAAATAAAATTTGGAAAAATTAAAGTTGGAGTACCTAAAATAAGAGAAGCTGATGGTGCAACTATGGAAATTACTCCAATAGAAGCAAGAATTAGAGAACTTAGTTATGCTGCCGATATTACTTTAGAAATGACTCCAATAACAATTGATGAGCGAACACAGAGAGAAGAAGCTGAGGAGACGCTTGATATATATATAGGAAAAATTCCTATAATGCTTAAAAGTTGTCGATGTCCATTAGAAAGTCTTTCTGAGCAAGAATTAATTAATAGAGGGGAAGACCCATTGGATCCAGGCGGTTATTTCATAATAAATGGAACTGAACGAGTCCTCGTTACGCAAGAAGATTTAGCACCAAATAGAATTCTTGCTGAAGAAGCCAGTAGAAGTTCTAGTGCAACTCATCAAGCGAAAGTTTTTTCAACAAGAAGTGGATTCCGGGCCCCTGTGACAATCGAAAGGAAAAAAGATGGAAATTTACGAGTTTCATTTCCTTCAGTTCCAGGTAAAATTCCTTTAGCAATTCTCATGAGATCTTTAGGATTACATTCAGATAGAGAAATTTTTGAAGCAATATCTGAAAATGATGAAATCCAGAAAGAGCTAATTCCTGTAATAGATGTTGCTTCAGAGATCCAAGTTTTAAAGGATCCTGAGAAATCTCAACAAAATGCACTTGATTATATCGGAAAAAGAGTAGCAATTGGACAAACAAAAGATTATCGTATTAGGAGGGCCCTTCAGGTACTAGATAGATATCTTTTACCTCATATTGGAAATGCAGAAGAAGATAGAATTAAAAAAGCATATTACTTAGGACAAATGGCACAAAAAGTAATGGAACTTGCTTTAGGGTTAAGAGAGCCTGATGATAAAGATCATTATGCTAATAAAAGATTAAAATTAGCAGGAGAATTATTTACTTCCTTATTTAGAGTAGCTTTTTTAAATCTTGTTAAAGATATAAAATATCAACTAGAAAGGACTGCGGTTAGAGGAAGAGCTCCTAATATTAAGACTGCAGTAAGAGCAGATGTAATAACAGAAAGAATTAGACACGCATTAGCTACAGGTAATTGGGTTGGTGGAAAAGCGGGAGTTAGTCAACTTTTAAATAGAACAAACCATGTTGGAACTTTAAGCCATTTAAGAAGAGTAATATCACCATTAAGTCGTAGTCAACCACATTTTGAAGCTAGAGATTTACATCCAACTCAATGGGGTAAAATCTGTCCGGCAGAAACACCTGAAGGCCCTAACTGTGGTTTAGTTAAGAATCTAGGTTTAGCATCAATAATATCTGTAGGAACTGATGAGCGAATAATTGAAAACATCCTAATCGATTTGGGGGTTATTCCTATAAATGAGGTAAAGAATGTAAGAGGAGATAAGGTTAAAGTTTTTCTAAACGGAAAATTAGTAGGTATACATCAACAACATAATCCTTTTATCCGCCAACTAAGAGAAAAACGAAGAAAAGGAGAGATTGGACAGCATGTAAATATTGGATATTATCATGATTCAAAAGAAATTCAAATTAATTGTGATGCAGGAAGAGCTACTAGACCTTTATTTGTTTTAAGGAATAAAAATTTACTTGTTTCAAAAGAAGATATTGAAAAGTTAAGGCAAAATAAATTTAACTGGTCTGATTTAGTTCAAAAGGGTGTTATTGAATATTTAGATGCTGAAGAAGAAGAAAATGCTTATATAGCGATGTTTGAAGAAGATATTACCGCTGAACATACTCATTTAGAAATATCACCAGCAGCAATTTTAGGTATTTGTGCTTCTATTATTCCATTCCCAGAACATAACCAATCTCCTAGAAATACTTATGAGGCGGGGATGGTAAAACAAGCATTAGGTTTATTTGCCGCAAATATGCATTTACGATTAGACACTCGAGGGCATACCTTACATTATCCTCAACAACCCTTAGTAAAAACAAGTCCTATGGAGATTATAGGTATAAACAAGCGCCCTGCAGGTCAGAATTTTATCATTGCAATGATGAGTTACGAAGGATTTAACATAGAAGATGCAATAATCATCAATAAAGCATCAATAGAGAGAGGTCTTGCACGAAGTCACTTTTTTAGGACATATGATGCTGAAGAAAGAAAATACCCGGGGGGAGAAGTTGATAAATTTGAGATTCCAGAAAGAGGCGTAAGAGGATTTAAATCTGCTGAGTCTTATAGACTATTATCAGAGGTTGATGGAATAATTGAACCAGAGACACAAGTTAATGGAGGAGATGTCCTAATAGGTAGAACCTCTCCGCCTAGATTTATAAAATCATATGAAGAATTTGAACTTATGCAACCAAATAGGCGTGAAACTTCAAAAAATATGCGTCATAACGAACAAGGGATAGTTGATACTGTAATTATTTCAGAAACAGTTGATGGAAATAAACTGGTTAAAATAAAAGTTAGAGACTTAAGAATTCCAGAATTAGGAGATAAGTTTTCATCCCGGCATGGTCAAAAGGGAGTATTAGGATTAGTTGTTGATCAAGCTGATATGCCTTATACCGCCTCTGGAGTAATTCCAGATATCATTGTTAATCCCCATGCAATGCCCTCAAGAATGACCTTAGGACAACTATTTGAGGGCATTAGTGGAAAGATCGCATGTACTACAGGAAAGTTAGGAGATGCTACTGCTTTCGAATGGACTGATATTACAAAGCTCCAAGAGCAATTAGTAGCAGCAGGATTTGAATTTAATGGAAGAGAAGTTATGTATAATGGAATTACTGGAGAAAAATATGAAGCAGGAATTTATTGTGCACCAATTTATTACCAAAAGTTATATCACTTAGTTGCAGATAAACTTCATGCTAGAGCTAGAGGTCCTGTGCAAATTTTAACAAGACAGCCAACTGAAGGTCGTGCTCGTGAAGGAGGTTTAAGATTTGGGGAAATGGAGAGAGATTGTTTGGTTGGGCATGGATCAGCATTATTATTAAAAGAACGTCTTTTAGATGAATCTGATCGAACAGTAATCCTAGTATGTGAAAAATGTGGACTTTTAGCTGTGTATGACAGAAACAGAGATAAAAGATATTGCCCAGTTTGTGGAGAAGGAACGATTATTTCTAAGGTTGTTTGTTCTTATGCTTTTAAATTATTACTACAGGAAATGATGTCTCTTGGGTTAGCACCCCGACTCAAATTGAAAGAGAAGATTTAAATCTTCTTTTTTTTAATTAATTTTCTAATTTTATACTTATTCTGATCGTTTATTTAAAAAAAAAGAGAATTGATTATTAGGATGGATTATTATAACCCAAATCGAAGAAATTCATAAAGTCCAGGTACCATTGTATAAAGCAGAAATAGGAAAAATAATGTTAATAAAGAGATCCATATAGATTTATCCCAAGCTACATCTAACAAGTACTTAGATAAAACAAATATAATAAGAAATCCAATAATGGGAGTTAACCGAGTTAAATGATTTTGACCACCAAAATCTATATGATCTCCAATTGCTCCTAGTACATAGTCTATCGCTGCTATAATGATTGGTACTATCAAAACGCAAATGAATGCCAAGAGAATTATTAAAAATTTTTTATCGGAAGCTTTAGTTTTTGATACAATAAGCAAAACAGCTATATAGATATCTAAAGTTACAATTACTGTTGCTAATATAAGCCATAATACAAAAAGTAAAACTTCTACTTGAAATAACATTTTGCATTCCTAATTTTGTATCTAAATCTATAGAAGAAATTTTAATTATTAATATGAAAACTTTTCATCTTTTTTAAATATTGACAAAGCCAATTCTAAGTTAAAAAAGGTTAGGATTTCGACTAAAATTTCTAATATTAATGAGAAAATTGATATTTACAAAATAAACTTTTATTTTTCCGTCTTAAATTCCATAAGAAAGTAATAGAAAGTGAAAAGCAAATGCTAAAAATGTGGCAGAAATTACACCACAAATGACCGATAGCTTAATTGATACCTCCCTTCCATATTTCGTATATATAATTAAAACTGTTAATGAAATTAATCCGATTGTTAGGAAAATCCACGTTAAAACCCAAATTGTAAGAGAGGGAATGTCAGCCATATTAAATACACTAAATTTTTTTGTAATCTGTATTTTTTGATATGTTTTATTTTTTTTTAACTTTATTAATGAATAAAATTTATAATTATAATATTTTGATATTTATTAAAATAAAATTAAATTAAATTTATAGAAAATCAAATGGAAAAGTAAGATGCATTTTCTAAGAGAAATTATAGAAACTCCAATTCTGGACGATCCAGCTAATATTTATAAGAAAATTCATCGACACTTTTATAGATATTCAAAAGGAGAATTTTTAGGGCCTGCTTTGAAAATAAGTCAAACAAAAACAAAGTTAACACTAAAAGGTAGCCATGAATATGAAGATTTGATCCAAGAACTAGTAGTAAGGGGAATTTCAGATCCGAATAATAATTTTGAAATAAAAGGGAGATTGATCAGTGGAACAGATATTAGTGATATAATTATGAAATTGGGTTTTAATTGGGATCTTAATCTGTCTACAGGTCAAACAAAAAATTATAAAGCGGAGATTATTGATACTGCCAATAGAGATTCATTATTGCGGAGTATAGAAGCATTTCGAGAAAATAGTTATTTTTTATTGTCATTCAATATAAATCCAAATTGTAAGGTAAGTACTAAAAAAAATATACCACAACCATCGAAAAAGAAAGCAGAAGAAGATGATGTAAACAAAAGGATCCAATTTTGTACTGGATATCTCAGTACTACAGATAAAAATCTTAATAATCTAATAGATAATGCGCTTTATGATTTTAAATCTATGCTGCCTAAAAACTGGAAATCACTTACAATTTCTAATAATTATAAAATTACAGAAATTGAAATACCTCAAAAAATTTCAAATTCAAGATTGTTAAGAATTATGTCAATAAGAAAAGGCAAGCTGTTTCGAAACCTTGATATCGATGGTGAAATTATCGAAAAACAATATTCGATTGTCGTATAAGGATTAGAATCAATTTGTTCAAAGAAAAATTTTCAAAAAAATTTAATTTTTATCAAAAATTTACCTATTAAATTAAGTGTGATAAACTGAATGAGGCAAAGTTTTATTACAGAATTGAATCCCTTGTTACGTTCTTTGTTATATATTATTGGTGGTGAAATCGCTATATATGTTGGGATGGAACTTTTAAAATCTGAATCTGAGGATATAACTGATGAAGATATAACTGAAAACATTAAAGAAAGTATCAAAGATACTGATATTGACTTTGAACCTGATGATCCTGAAATCTTAAAATTGAATAGTGTTCGCAAAACTCTTTATAAATTATATTCTGAAAAACTTGCTCAATTTAGACGTATTAGAGATAAATCTACTGGATGGTTTATCTATTATTGGTGGCATGAATTTGACCTACTTGAAGAGATTCTTCTTGAGAAAAAGAAATTGATTGAAAGTAAATTAAGAGATAGATTGCAATTTGAACAAGACAATTATTTCTTTATATGCGAAAATTGCCGGGATTCAAGTATGAAATATAATTTTGATGAGGCTTTTGAGCTTAATTTTAGATGCCCTGATTGTGGGAACCCCCTAGAAGCTCAAGATAATCAAGCTATCATTGAATTCTTGAAGAGTAAGATTGCTCAAATTCAAAATACAAAAATTATTGTTGAATAAGAGAAACCTTGGTTTAGAAAAAATAAAAGCTAGGAAATAATATTTCTTTATTAGAATATTATCAATTTAACCTTTATCCTAAATTTCTATGAATGCAAAAGAAACTTCTGAAAAAATTAGATTTGGAACTTGCTCAAAAGATTGTTATGGTTCATGTGTTTTTAAAGGATACTGGGATGATAAAGCATTAGAATATAAATTTTTATTTGCTGTTCCTTCAAAGAACCATCCATTTACAAATGGTTTTTTTTGTCCAAAATTTAAACAAAGAGAGAATTTAGTTTATCATCAAGAACGGTTGAAAAACCCATTAATCAGAATCGGACCAAAATCTGAAAATTTATTCAAAAAAATCTCTTTAAAGGCAGCAATCAATATTATAGCTGAAAAAGTTAAAAGAATATGTATAAGCAGTGATCCTTTATCTATTTTAGGAGCATTTTATTCAGGAAATTCTGGTATTATATCACAATATGCTCCATTACGATTCTTTGAGACATTAGGAGCCACAATAACAAGTGGAGGGATCTGCAATGAAGGAGGATGTGCAGGCCTCAAAGAGTTATTTGGGACATACTCCACAACAAATCCTTTTCAAATAATAAATCCTTCCACAAAATTAATGGTGAATTGGGGCTGCAATTTATCAGAGAATAATAATCACGCTTTTTATTTAGTAAAAAAAGCTTTAAAAAGTGGAACTAAACTTATAGTTGTAGATTCTCAACAGTCAATAATTGCACAAAAAGCTAATTTATTCTTGCATATCTTCCCTGGCACTGATCATTTATTAGCTAAGTTGGCAATTCATGAATTAATTGATTATAATGCTTATGATGAAGAATTTTTAAAAAATTATGTTGAATCCTATTCTACAATTATTCAAGAAGTGGCTAAAGTTGATAAGGAGAAGCTTTTAAGACAAATTGGAATTGATATTCAGACATTTCGAAATTTTGTTGAATTATTAATGAAGTTCAAACACCATACATTGTTCAATATCGGATATGGCGTTCAGAAGGATTATTTTGGCGGAAAAATTGTTAAAAGTATTGCATTAATTCAGATAATGCTTGGAAATATGGGAAAACTTGGTACAGGGTTAATTTATTCCCAGAGTGACTTTCTTAAACCATTACTTCAACCTCTTCAAGAATATATAACTAATATTAAAGGAAAATCGAAAACAACTGAAATTCCTCTAATCAAACTTGGTTCTTTTTTATCTTCAGGGAAATACCAGATGTTATTTGTATATAATTTCAATCCAGCAAGTTCACTTCCCAATCAAAATCTATTAAGAAGAGCCTTGTTAAGAGAAGATTTGTTTGTGATAGTATTAGATATGTTTCTTAATGAAACAACTAAATATGCAGATATCATTATCCCAGCTAAATTTGATTTAGAATCATATGATTTAATATCACCTTATTATATACCTAGCTTATCAATTAATATTGGAGGTCCATGTCCGTATCAAGATTGTGTGTCGAACTATGAATTCTTCCAACAATTAGCGTTGGCAATTGGATTTGAAAATTTAAATATTTTCCAAGAACCAGAAGAGAAGATTTTTAAAAATAGTATAAAAATGTTACCTTTTAAAGTTCAAGATGAACTTAATTCAAAAGGTTATTATTTATTATTTAACAATGATTTTGTTCCTTTTAATGATTTACAATTTCCTACTCCAAATAATAGAATTCTAGCCATAGGACCGCATTTTAAATTTGGAGAAAAAGAGTTAAAGCGCAAAATAAATATGAACAAGAATGAATTTTTACTCATCTCTCCTTCTCATTTAAATTTCTTACATTCTCAATTAGGGCAATTAAACGAAAGATATTTGAATGATTTTAATATGATTTTTTTATCATCTGAAGATATAGAACGATTAGATTTAGAAATAGGGTCTAAAGTTCAAGTTTCTAATGAATATGGATTAGGGATATATATATTAACAGATTCTCCAATTTTAAAGCCTAAAACAGCATTAATATATTCTGGTTTATCTTCAACTTTATATGAAAAACCAAATGTAAATTATTTTATCCCTGATAAACCAGAAGAATTAGGCTTTTCTGGAGCATATAATTCTGCAATAATCAGAATAGATAAGTTAGATACCTAAAATTGGTTTTTTTAATACTTTAATCTATTTTTTTCTTTTTAATAAAGGCAATATCACCAAGAGAAGTCCCAGTTGATTTTTTCATATATTTATTATTTTGAACATGAGCTTCAATTTGATCAGTTTTCTTTAGAATTTTAATTTTGAAGACATCTTCTATTTTTTTAGCCAGTTTTATAGTAGGTTCTACTTTTCCAGCTTCGATTCTTCTCAATAAGGAAGGTTTTTCATTTAGCTTCTGAGCGAATTGATCTTGATTCAATCCAAGTGAATTTCTCTTGTTTTTTATTTTTTTCGCATAATCAGAAATTATTTCAAAATCATCAATAATATCAGTTTTTAGTATTTTTCGTTTTGAAGATTTTTTTTTATCATAGGTATATGATTTTTTTATTTGCCTGCTTTTAGGTGAGTTTTGAATTTTGATTCCATGTTGAGCACAATTATGACAAACTGTTATTTTAGCCCCTTCTAATAATACTTTTTGACCCTTTCCCCAAATAATACTCCCACAAATAGGGCATTCCTTATCAATTTCATTATATTGTGATTTTGGCATGAATATTTATAGAATAGAAATTGAGGAATAAATGATTATATATATAGAATTTGAATAAATACTCTTATAATTTATGGTTTCCATTCATTATATTTTATAATGTGTAAATTTTTTTACAAATCGACATTTTAAGAAATAATACAGAACTAACCTTAAATTTAAATGATTAAATGGTTATTATTAAATTAAATCATTTTCTTAAAAAAGTAATATAAAGTTAGAAAAGAAGGGGTATACTTTTTTTGACCACCACCAAAGAAAAGCGAAAAAAAGAAGAAACAAAAGATGGAGAATATCTTATAACATATACTAGACATTTAGAGAAAAGACTTAGAAACCTTGAAACAGAAAGGCAATTGTTAGACGCAGAACGCCTAAGATTAGAACAGGAATTACATAGCTTAAGAAATGAAATTGATAGATTAAGAGAACCTCCATTAGTATCAGCCACTATCATTGACTTTTTAGATGAAAAGGGGAGAGCTATAGTAAAAAGTTCAACAGGACCCAGTTTTGTTGTTAATACTAGTAGAAAAGTGAGAAATGAAAAGTTGGATCCCGGCACTCGGGTTGCATTAAATCAAAGAACATTTGCAATTATGGAAATCTTACCTACTAAATTAGATCCTTTTGTAAAAGGTATGGAAGTAATTGATTCAATTCCAGATATTTCATATGATGATATTGGTGGTCTAGAGGATCAAATACAAGAAGTTAGAGAAACAGTAGAATTACCTTTAAAGAAACCAGAATTATTTAAAAGAATTGGAATCGAACCTCCTAAAGGCGTTTTATTATATGGTCCTCCTGGTACTGGAAAAACATTATTAGCAAAAGCAGTTGCTCATGAAACGGAAGCAACATTTATAAGAATTATAGGATCGGAACTAGTACAAAAATTTATTGGTGAAGGGGCACGTTTGGTAAAAAGCCCCAACTATCTTATTTATTGATGAATTAGATGCTATCGGCTCTCAAAGACTTAAGATAGCAACTTCAGGAGACAGAGAAGTTCAAAGAACTCTAATGCAATTACTAAGCGAATTAGATGGATTTGAACAAAGAGGAGACGTAAAAATAATTGGAGCAACTAACAGAGTTGATATTTTAGATCCTGCATTATTGAGACCTGGGAGGTTTGATCGTATGATCGACTTTCCTATTCCTGATGATGTAGCCCGAGAAGCAATATTTAAAATACATACAAGAAATTTAAATGTCGAAGAAACAATAGATTTCAAAAAGTTGGTAAATTTAACTGAAGGAACTACGGGAGCTGACATTAAGGCAATATGCACAGAAGCAGGAATGTTTGCAATTCGAAAAGATGCAGATATGATCATCAATAAAGATTTTTTTGATGCAGTAGATAAAGTAATGAATAAAGTCAAAGATCAATTCATTGAATCCCGACTTTACTCATAATTTATTTATATTTCACTTGCTTTTCTTAATTAAATTAATTATTCCATTCATTGATCTATGGATATAGAATTATTGCTAGGTTTAAGACAAATTAGGGCAATTTCAGATTATCAATTTGGTAAAGACATAACGGATATTCTTTTAGATGATACTAATCAGATTCATTTTGTAAGATCTCAAAAAACAAATAAAATTAGATACGTCTATTATAAAGACAATTTATTACTTATACTAAGACCAAAAAATGGTTTTTTTACCCTTACTCTTTTCTCTGCTGAAAAAATAATTAAAAAAGCTTCAACTCCAAAATTAAGAGTAGTTGTGTTAAATGAAATTTCAGAGTTCATCAAAAAAGGAAGAAATGCTTTTTGTAAACATGTTGTAGATATTGATGGTGGATTAAGACCGTTAGATGAGGCAATAGTAGTAAATGAAGATGATGATTTGCTAGGAATTGGTAAATTAAAAGTTCCCGTTTCATATGTAAAAGCATTTTCTGTGGGAATTGCCGTAAACATAAGAAAAGGGATTTATAAGTCAAAAATTTAAATCTCGGATTATTATATTAATTACGATATAACCTAATTAGAAGTGAAAAGAATTGGTAAAATTACCAAAAGAAATGCAAAAGGAAGCAAAAAGCAAACCTAAACGTCCCCAACCAGTTATAAAGCGAGAAGGACAACAATTTGGATCAAGACAGATGCGAAGAAGAATGGCACAGCAAGGTATAGATATGGAACAAGTCGATGCCACTAGAGTTATTATAGAGGGGGCAGAAAAGACGGTGATAATTGAACAACCTGAAGTTTTTCTAATGAAACAAGCAGGTCAGGAAATATATCAAGTTATTGGACAAAGCGAAGAAGTCCCTTCTGAGAATTTAATCATTAAGAGTGGAGAAACTTATGCAGATATTGAGCCTTTAGAAGAATCTGAAGTAAAGCCAATAATAACAGAAAATGATATTATGTTAGTCTCTACTCAAGCAAACGTAGATAAAGAAGAAGCAGAGACAATTTTAAAGGAATGTGACGGAGACATTGCCAAGGCGATTTTGTACTTTAAAAGCAGACCCTAATCTGAAAAAGTAATTTAAATCATAAAGATTAAGAATTATAAAATTTTTAATATTCAAAAAGCATAGATTTTATTTTTCAATGTCAAAAATTAAGAAAAAACCACTCGTAAGCTCATCGTCAACTTCAGAATTAGATATCAAAATTGCAAAAATTATTCAGTTTTCAGGCTGGTTGTTCTTATTGGGGCTTTTAGGATTCTTAGGTGGTTGGTTGATCTTAGATTACGTTTTAAATATTATAGATTTAGAGTTAGATGCGGTGGAGTTCACGATTATAATTTTTACTGGCACTAACTCAGCAATTAGTTTTGCTTTAGCCTCAAAGATTAAAAATGATCAAGATAAGAAAAAGCAATATGTTCTCGATTGGTTATTAGGAGAATTTATATTCTGTATGTTAGCAGTTTTTGCAATTGCGGCATATCAATGGTAAGTTTCACTTCTTTTGAGAAAAAATATTATTTATAATCATCTCTGGAAGGATGAAAAACTTCAATAACTTCTGCTTTTTCAATTATAATTGCCCCATGTTTTTCATTAGAATCAAAAACGTAACTATCTCCTGTTTTCGCTATAAAATCGCCTGTTTCTGTTAAAAATTTGATTATACCATTAATTACGTAACCAATTTGGTATTCATTATGATTATGTATTGGAATTTTTGCTTCTTTTTCGAGTAAAAAATGACATAACATAAGAGAATCATTATAAGTTAAAGTTTTCCGATAAACTCCATCAATCATTTTGATTGGGTTAATATCTTCTTTATTTGTCGTTCTATCAAACATAATAACATTTATACACCAAAATATTTGAAAATCAATTTTTGTTTAAATATAACTGTAATTAATTTTTATAAAATTTTTGCAGATAAATTCTGGGTATATTTACAATATCTTCGACATTATTTTATACTAAATGTAATTTAAGAATTAATAAATCAGAAATTGAAAAGACTCCAAAGGATTAAGAATTTTTTCGTAATTTTTATAGGCAGCTTTTAAACAATCAAATAAAGAGTTAATAAAATAAGTTTAAATTGGAAAAATAAATAAATTTTTATATCAAAAGAGATAAAATATTAACGATAATAAACAGTTAATAATTCTCTTAATTCAGTTCATATTACCGACAAAATTTTTAAATTAAAAATAGTGTGCTATTCCACTATTTAATAATGAAGCTATAAGAATAAAAAAAAGGTATGATATCAATTGGTCTTAGTATCCGATTCAGAACCATTAGAAGATAGAAAGAATGAAAAAATAAGTCGCAAATACTTGACAAAATTATTACCTAAAGTTTTTCGAACTGAGGGTGATGTAGTATCATTCGATCCAGCTAAAATAGAACAGAGCCTTATAATGGAAACAGGTTTGGATCAAAAATCCGCAGATAAAATTACTGAATTAGTTGTAAGGAGAATAATTTCTTCTGGAATTCGTTTTTTATCTGGACCTCATATTAGAGAGATAGTTTGTTCAATATTATCAGAACAACATTATGAAGATGAGCGAAAGTTATATACAAGGATAGGAATGCCATTAATGGATTATGAGGCTATTTTAGAATATGGAGTAGATGAAAATGCAAATCAAGATATGAATCCTGAAAGTATTCATCATTGGGCAGCGAATAGAATATCAGATGAATATGCCTTATTAAGGATTTTAGATTCTGAAGAAGCTCATGCTCACTTATATGGAGATATTCATGTACATATGCTCCGATATTTCGACCTTCGTCCTTTTTGCCAAGAATGGGATCCCCGCATGATTCTGGAACATGGATTACCTCCAGTTGAGAGTTGGGCACATTGTAGTAAATCAGGACCGGCAGGAAGCTTACGTGTGGCAGTAACTCATCTTGCTAAGTGGCTTGGAATTATTCAAGGTGAATTCAGTGGAGGCCAAGGATACGATTATATTACCACCTTTTTAGCCCCTTATGCACGGAATGTAAGCCCTAGAGAAATTGAACAGTCAATGCAATGCTTAATTTTTGAAACTAATCAAATATTTGCGGCAAGGGGAGGACAGGTACCATTTACTTCAATTTCTTGTACTCCTACGATACCTGATGGTTTATTACATATCCCTGCTGTTGGACCTCATGGAAAAATAGAGGGAAAATATGGGGACTATAAGGATGAATGTCTTCAACTCTTTGATGCTTTAACTGAAGTATATATTCAAGGTGATCATAATGGAAAGCTTTTTGCATTTCCAAAACATGAGATTAAAATTAAAAAGGAATGGTTACGAGAATTTGAGCCATCTTACTTAAAAATAATGGAAGAAGTAGCAACAATGGGCACTCCTTACTTCCTTAATATGTGTCCAGATTGGATGCCAGATGAGATTCATAGTCAATGTTGTAGGAAATTTTTAAGTGGAAATCAAATCATAGAACAATGTATTCTTGATCCGGAAAAGAGAAAGGTTGCAAATGTATGGGAAAATTATGTTACTATTGGTTCCCTCCAAAGTGTTAGTTTAAATCTCCCTCGTTATGCATATTTATCTAAAAATGAAGATAATTATTTCACAATATTAGATGATAAAATGGAACTTTCTGCGAGAATTTTAAGAAAAAAATGGAATTTAATGGAGAAGAGATTAAAATCTGGACATTTGCCTCTATGTAGTGGTATAATAAATGGCAACCCTATTTTTAATATAAACGATCAAAATCTCTCAGTAGGATTTACAGGATTAAATGAAGCTGTAAAAAGTTTAAGTGGGTATGAATTACACGAAGATAATAGTGCCTATGAGTTTGGAAAAAAGATATTAAACTATATGGTCGCAAAATGCAATACTATGACGGAAAGGGATCAAAAATATTATTCTCTCTGGGAACAACCTGCTGAATCTAGCGCTGGACGTTTTGCGAGATTGGATTTAAAACACTTCTCTAAAGAAGCTATGGTACAATCATCTGGCAAATCAGCTTATTACACTAATTCTGACCATTTTAGGTATGATGCTGAAATTCCTTTATCTGAACGTATTAAAAAACAAGGTGATCTCCACCCAATTGTAAATGGGGGTGTAATTACACATATTTGGCTAGGGGAACAAAAACCTGATATCAAGGGTTTATGGGAACTTACAAAAAATATTTGTCTTAATACTAATACTGCTTATTTCGCTTATTCACCGGATTTTATTTACTGTCCTCATTGTAGAAAGATGTTCCGTGGTGGAAATTTTAGATGTCCTCAGTGTAATTCTGAAGATGTAAAGGTATACTCAAGAATTACAGGATATTATAGTGAAGTAAATAGATATAATCCCGGAAAAAGAGCAGAATGGGAAACCCGTAAACGAGAACGTTTATTTAATTAATTTTATATTTTTACTCCATTTCTTGAAATAAATAGAACTAATTCACATATTATTATTTTTTAATCCTATTTTTTAAATCACAAAAAAATATTATATATATGTCTGAAAAGGTTTCACTTCAAGATGTCCAAAATAAAATTGATAATTGGATCAGTAAACATGGTGGTTATTGGTCTCCATTGGCGATGTTATCTGCTTTAATGGAAGAGATTGGTGAATTGGCAAAAGAAATTAATTATCTTGAAGGATATAAGCCTAAAAAAAATAGTAGCGAAGAAGTAAAGATTGGAGAAGAACTAGCAGATGTTCTTTACGCTTTAATATGTATAGCAAATCATTATAATATTGATTTGACTCATGAACTAAATAATGTAATAAGTAAATATTCTACAAGGGATTCAAAACGATTTATTTAAATTTTGCTATAAAGTAAAAGCTGTAAAATTTTAATTATCTAAAATGTTCTACTTGTTAAGTAAATTTAGAATTGATAATAAAGTTGAATAACTAAATATAAAAAAGATGCAAGAAAAGGGTCTAAAAAGACAAGAAATCTTTAAGATATTGGAGAAGAAATTAGAAAAAGATTGTTCATATAATACGGGCTCAATTTTAGGATCTATGTGCACCGAACCTTTTGAGTTTGGGGTAGAAACCTATATGAAATATGTCTCTAAAAATCTCGGAGATCCAGGTTTATTCTTAGGAACCTCATTATTAGAAGAAGAATTAGTTGCAGAAATTGCTGAGCTTTTTAATGGAAAAAATATAACAGGGACTTTCACTACCGGGGGTTCAGAGTCAAATTTAATAGCTATGAGGATTGCTAAAAAATTAAGACCTGATATAACGAATCCTGAAGTTGTTGTACCTTGTTCTGCCCATATATCTTTTGATAAGGCAGCGGATTTACTTGGAATTAAACTTAGAAAAGCAGAATTACAAGAAAATTATAATTTAGACTTAAATCATTTTGAATCGCTTATAAATAAAAATACTTGTGGTGTGCTAGGTATCGCAGGAACTACATCATTAGGGTTGATTGATCCAATAGAGGATATTGGACGTATCATAGCAGGAAAAAATATTTTTTTTCATATTGATGCTGCGTTTGGAGGTTTTGTACTGCCTTTTTTAAAAGATTTAGCTTATACTGTACCTTCTTGGGATTTTTCTGTAAAATCTGTTGATTCTATAACGGCAGATCCTCATAAAATGGGTTTGGGGATTATACCATCAGGAGGTTTTTTTCTAAGAGATTCTTCAATTTTGGAAAAAGTTGGTTTTCAAATTCCTTATTTGGCCGGAGGGAATTTTAAACATTTACAAATTGTTGGGACTAGATCAGGAGGTACTGTAATAGCATTCTGGGTAATCTTGAAAGCTTTAGGTAAAAATGGTTTTATTAAAATCGTAAAAAAGTGTATGGAAAACACAAAATATCTAGCTAGCCGAATTAATGAGATAAAGGGGTTAAAGTTAGCGGTTCAACCTGTTATGAATGTTGTTGGAATTACAACTGAAAGTGGAGAAAGTATTTGTCAGATTGATGAAGAATTACGAAAGAAAAATTGGATGTTAGGTAAGTTTAAAGAATTCAATCTAATTAGAGTAGTAGTTATGCCCCATGTTCACAAGATCCATTTACAAAAATTTACAGAAGATTTAGAAAAAACTATAAACAATTTAAATGTTTCATAGTAAATGGAATTCTATTATTAATTTTTATTATGTTATTCAAATAATTCATAAAATTTAATCAGTGCTTCGACTAATCTAAACATCTAATAGGATATAAGATTTTTAATCCTTATATAAATTCTACTATTCTTTAAATACACTTATTTCTCAATTGAATTTTAAGTGAGCTCTATAAGTATTATAAAATTTTATAATAAAGTTAAAAAAAAATATATTTAGGACTAGTTATTATTTATTTAATAGAAGGTTTAATAAGGATTTTAATTTCAAAAATTTGGAATTAATAGTATGGGCAAAGAGAAGAAGAAATTTGGAATAAAAACAACTAGATATTATACAAAGAACTGTGCTAATTGCAGTTTTGAATATCCTAATTGGTTTACTAACTGTCGTAAAAATTACTGAAGAAACTTTTAATAAAGCAATATTTTCAGTAATTCTAATCTTTAGTGCTGACCAAGGAAAATCATGGTATCAAATGGAAATGGATCCAAAAATGGACTACTATATAGCAGAAATTACTGAAATTCCTATTGGTTCATTAATTATATATTATATAGAAGTATACTTAGAGGATGGAGAGAAAATTATTGAAAATAATGAGGGAAAATACTTTTTTTACAAGGTTGGAGTTCCAATTGAAGAGTCCGAAGCTGAAGTATCACCCCAAGAAAGTGAAGCGATTAAGAAAAGGATTGATCAATCTACTAGTAAACCTCGTCAATACCAGAAACCTCCAATAGAAACTCCTTCACCAAGACCACGTATTACTAGAGAAATGTTTGAACAATCTACAATTATTCCTCAAGAAAAGAAAAAAGTTCCCAAACAAACAAGTTCTCAAGAATATACCCTGCAGGCTGCGACTATATTTGGGAAACCCCAAACTGAAATTGATCCCGAATTAAAAACTTGTAGTCATTGCAAATCTAAAATTAAAAAAATGTGGAGTATATGTCCTATTTGTGGAAAATCACTCTAAATTAAATCTAAAATAAATTGTGAATTTAACAAGTTAAATACTAACAAAAACCGTTTTTAATATAAAAAAATCTATTCTATATAGATTAATTGAATGCTATTTAAAGTTTTAACCCACATTTATTACAAAATTGATAATCACTTGATAATATTGCTCCACACTGTTTACAAATAATAATTTCTTTTCTAGAGGATTTTTTGTGTTGCTTTTGGACTGGTTGTGTTGGCGAAGTAGTGCGTTCTAAATCTGACACATTTGGTATAATTCGTAATTTACTGGTTTCTTGAGTTTCAGTTTCTTGTTTTGCAGTAAACGGCATAAAAGTTGCTCCTGAGGTTTTTTCAGTTTCAGTTTTCTGAGATAAAGTTTGGAAAAGTGAAGGTGTAGTAGTAATTTCTGGTGTGGGAGCTGGTTTAGCTTCTACTGTTTCAATCTTTTCTTTTTTTTGTTTTTGTTTCTTCTCTTTCTTGGTTTTTTTCTTTTCTGCTAATAATTGTTCTTGTTTTTCTTTTTCTTCCAGGTGTTTCCTCTCTTTCTCTTCTTTCTTTTTCTGTTTTTCAAGTTTTTTCTTATCTTTCTTAGAATAAACTGGTTCAGGCAGATAATCCATCAGAGAATCTGATTTAGGTTTAGATGTATCCTCCGTTGGAAAAATAGGACTCTTACTTGAATGAGTAGTCTCAATCGCTGGTATTATAGGTTGAGTCTGAAATCCTTCTGGTGCTGGAGCTGGAACTGGAACTTTACTTGTAAATGGAACTGTTTTTGGTTTGTATGATTCTTCTTTGCTCATAAAGGGTTGAAGAACAACAGGTTGTTGAACTTCTGAAACAGGTTTAGGTTTATGTGATTCTTCTTTACTTATAAAGGATTGAGGAACAGTAGGTTGTTGAACTTCTGGAATCACTTCTGGTTTGTATGATTCTTCTTTACTCGTAAAGGGTTGAGGAATAATAGATTCTTGAACTTCTGGAACTGTCTCTGATAATATTTCATCAGGAGTTTTAAAATCAAATTCAACTGGTTGATGAGGAAGTTCAGCAATTTTAGATTCAGGTAAAGGAATTTCTGGTTCAAATTCAGCCTCAAGTATAGGTTCAGGAACTGGTGGCGCTTCATATTCATATTCAGGATCTGGTTCTATTGATGGAATAGGTTCACTAATCTGGAACAGGAGGAGCTGCGTATTCAAATTCTGATTCCAATTGTGGCATAGAGGGTGGAAGTTTCTCTATTGTGGTGATTGGAACTTGACCAGGGCTAAACACAATTTCTTTTGAGATTAATTGATCAGGAACTCCTGAACTCATCATTAAACACGCTAAAATGTAAAAACAATCACCCACACCTTCACCTGTTTTTGCCGAAGTTTCCATATAATACAAATTAAAATTTTCTGTAAATTTATTGATTTCTTCTAAGGACACAGCTCTTTGATCAATTAAATCGCTCTTATTTCCAACAAGTAATAAAGGAATCTCAGTTTTCACATTTGTTCTTATTTCTTCTATCCATTGAGGTAAATGTTCAAAGCTAGCAGAATTTGTGAGATCGAAGATTAGCAATGCCCCTAAAGATCCCCTATAATACATAGGTCTTATCGAACTGAATCTCTCTTGACCCCCAGTGTCCCATATCTGAAGTTTTGTGCGGATAGGTCCTTCAACAGACTCAATGGAAATTGTTTTTACGTGGAAATCAACCCCAATTGTCATTTTGTAATCTTCAGTGAAGAAACCTTTACTAAATCTGAGAGTTAATGCTGTTTTACCTACACCACCATCTCCTACAACAATCGATTTAAAAAGGTAGTCATATTCTTCTGCCATTAAATGTTCCCACTTTACCTTTCAAATATTTTTATATCGAGTAATTTTCTAGAATGTTCAAACTATTATATATTATAACTATAAATACAAATTTATAATTTTATTTATAAAAAAGAAATTCTGTAATCTCACGTATAACTAAGTAAGATATCGTTTTAATATATTTTATAAAATTAAGAAGATAAGTGTAACTTCAAATCAATTTATGAGCTTCTTCACAAATGTCAATGTTTTCAATCCATTCATTAATTTTAATTATTTCTTGTTGAGGAAATTCATATGAGTGTTCTCTATCGGGATATATCCCATTTATCACTTCATCCTTATAATCATTTAAGGCACGCTTAATGGCTTCTCCAATGTTGCCAAAATACTTAAGAAATTTAGGTTTAATTTCAGTAAAGATACCTAACATGTCATGAATTACTAATATTTGACCATCACAATACGGTCCAGCACCAATACCGATAGTTGGAATATCAATGCTGTTCGTAATTAATTTAGCTATTTGCCAAGGAATGCTTTCTAATACTATGGAAAAAACCCCTACTTCTTCTAAATTCTTTGCATCTAATATTAATTTCTTTGCCGCTTCAAGTGTTTTCCCTTGAACTAAGAAACCTCCAAACTGATAAATTGCTTGAGGTGTTAACCCAATATGACCCATAACTTGAATATCCGCATCAATCATTGCTGTAATTGTAGGACAAATCTCTGTTCCTCCTTCAACTTTAACCGCTTCAGCACCACCTTCTTGGATAAACCTCCCAGCATTTTTAACAGCTTCTACTTTGTCAATCTTATATGAAAGAAAAGGCATATCTCCTACTATTAAAGCATTTGATACACCCCGACTAACTGCTTTAGTGTGATGAATCATCTCATCCATAGATACTGACAATGTATTTTTATATCCAAGCATAACCATTGATAGTGAATCTCCTACAAGAATTAGGTCAATACCATTATCATCAACGATTTTTGCGAATGAATAATCATAAGATGTGATAGTAACTATTTTTTCGCCTTTCTTTTTCTTCTCAATAATATCTTTTGTAGTAACTTTTTGTAAGGACATATGTTCAAATAACTAATTCGTTTTCAAAAATTTTATGGTAATTAGATTATTATAGTATGAAAATTTTTCATATTAATTCTTCTCTAATGTGATTATTTTTGAATTTGATGAATTAAAGCTCTCAAAAAATATATTTGACACAATAATTTGCTTTAAATCTTGTTTTATACAAATTTTTTTAATAAGATTTTTTAACAAAAGCTTCATATATTAATCCTACTAATAGAAAAAAAAAGAGATTGAATTTATGGTAGATCCAAAAGATATTGATTTCTATTCATTGGGTTTCAATTTTATTGAAACTAAAATAATGTTTATGGCAACACATAAAAATGGTAAATG
>SMTZ1_10002207_pt1 | contig 29559 bp, 28 predicted proteins | sample DeeMarSWOR136_30_FD_25667 | JGI IMG/M metagenome (IMG submission 25667) | reverse complement strand
TTTTAGTGGGAAGGCAGGACATAGCTTCCTACCTGAGTATTCCTTCTGAAGCTTTAGAAGTCATAGATCTTTTAGACTCAAAAAAGACAGTGGGTGAGGTCAAAAAAATTCTGGAAGAAAAATACGGTGAAGAAGTGGAAATTACTGAATTCATTGAAGATCTCATTAAAAATGAGATGGTCAAAAGCATTAACGGGGTTGAAATTTTAACTACTTCAAAAGAACAGAACCCACTCTTCAGCGGTGTGAAAGCTCATCACGTAGGCTGGCTGTTCTCAACATATGCAAAAGCACTATACATTCTAACTGCTCTTTTTTGTCTGGTACTCTTTGCTGTATTTCCCCGCTACATACCAGAACCCCGTGATTACTTCTTCCATCCGTGGTATTCAGTAGCTGTTGCATTCATGTTCTTTTTTGGATGGATTCTGGTAGCTATCCATGAGGTAGCCCATTTGTTTGCAGCAAAGTACGTGGGAATAGAAGGGAATTTCAGCTTAAGTAATAGGTTAGTCTTTGTGGTAGCACAGACAAACCTGGGCAACATCTGGACTGTCCCCCGTGAAAAACGGTACACTGTCTACTTTGCAGGGATGGCCTGGGACACTGTCATGGTTTTCACCTGTCTGGTACTGCTTTTATCTTCTGATTATGGGGTCGTAACCCTTTCTGACCTCCAGTACAACTTTTTAAAAGCAGTCGTATTCATCAAAGTGTGGGGGATCATCTGGCAGTTCCGGTTCAACATGCAGACTGATGTCTACTATGCTGTGGCCAATTTCTTCAAGTGCAAAAACCTTTTAGGCGATGCCCAGACCTATATAAGAAATGGTGTATCCCGGGTTTGGAGCAGAATCAAAAAGGTCGAGCTTGGCGGCATGCCTGAACATGAAATGAGAGCAGTCAAACTGTACGCCCCTCTTTACTTTGTTGGCACCTTGGTAACGTTGGCAACCTTTTTTTTCAGGACCTTATTGATCCTTTATCTCCAGGTTGTAAAAGCATTCGACGGGATCACTACAGGGTATGGAGCAAGCCCTGGAGGGTTTACTGATGCAGTGGTTCTCATTGTCCTCAATACATTTAACTATGGACTTTTAGCGTTTCTCATCTTAAGACCCAGGTGGTCTGGCCTGAAACAAAGGTTCCGTGCTGTATTTACATGAGTTATTCATAGAGAATTATATCATAATTGAGTAGCCTTCCATTTTCATAAACAAATTTGGCAGAGAAAAACCCTTTTTGATCTAACCAATTCAGAAATATTCTATCGCCCTCCCAGAGGTTCAAGGTCACTAATTTAGAATCTTCAATCCATTCCAGTTCACCTTCTTCTGTATCTGTTTGAACACCTTCAAATTCAGTGGCCACAAACACGAATACGTACCAATCATCGAACCCATCAAATGCAGGAAAGGTTAAAAACCCCTTTAAGAAAGGATTTTTCACTGTTAATCCACATTCTTCTCTCACTTCACGGATAACACATTCTTCAGGCGTTTCTCCCGGTTCTAATTTGCCACCTAACCCATTCCACTTCCCTTTGTGCATGTCATGGTCTCTTTTGATACGATGGATCATCAAGGTTTTCCCATTGGTTCTGACGTAACAGAGGGTTGCTACCTTCATACGGTGGGTTAAACGAGTCATCTTAAAAAGTATACCTGCAGATTTTGAGATTTAAGATTGTTAATTCTGTAAGGATGTGCGAATTTAAGCACTAAATAGATGGTGGAGATATACTTTCCTTGTGGTTCATCATGAAATTACAGCAGGAACTTTATATACTAAGTCACCAAGTTCTATTCATGTCTAAAACCATAAAGATCAGTGATGAAAACTATTCTCTCTTGGCAGAGTTCGCAGGAAAGCTCCAGACAGTGTCAAAAAAACCAGTCTCAATTGATGAAGCATTATCGGAGCTTTTGGGTAAGGAAGATATCATGAACCTTGCAGGAAGCTGGAATCTCTCTGATGAAGAAGCAGAAACCCTCAAGAAAGGAATTAAAGAGCTGTGGTCTGAATTGAGATAGTCTTGGATACAGATATATATTGTTAAAAATAAAAAATATTTTGAGTGAATTGAAGGATTAAGACTATGGCCAGTATAATTACATCAAATTTTCAAGCCTTATCTGCTTTAACTGTTCTCTCTTGACACCTAGGACATCAGCAATTGATCACTTTATGAGGTGGAAATCTTTATATGGTATCAATCGAAGTATTAAAAAAATACTCATGAGGAGGAATTCATATGAAAGCTCTACGATATACAATTGCAGGGTTACTCCTGCTCTCACTGCTTGCAGTAACACCACACCCTTCACGTGCTGCTTCTGCTTCTTTAAACATTAACAAAGGATGCGGCGCCACCTACTACCCTGGTGAGGTGCTCATGATTGGTTATAAAGTTACTGCCAATGCTGCAGCCACTGTCAAAATTACACTGGAAGTTCACTTGCCTGATGCAACAATAAATACGATTGCTTTCAACAAATCCATATCTCCCAATACCCAGTACTGGGAAATAGGAGGGACTATAGGTCTTCAGGCAGGGACCAGGACAGTGGTTCTCCATTGGGAAGCAACCCACATTGGAACTGATGCAGGAGCAAAATCATGCACTTATGACGTACTCTTAAGTGGAGGCACAGGGACTACCTTGCGCATCGATAGTAATGTGTCAAACTTCCAAGTCTGGTGGGACGGAATGTATAACCATACCACGCCCTACGACTATGCGATTTTAACTATACCTTCAGGTGCAACAGGTACACATACAATTACGCTGAAAAAATCTGGATGCACTGATGCCAGCCAGACTGTCAATATTATCCCTGGAACAGCTAACCAGGTTACCATCAACATGGACTGCGGGCCTGGTGGAGGTGGGGCAGAAACTGCAGACGTAGACGGAGATGGCGTCCCTGATGCTCAAGATGGATGCTATAATCCTGACTGTAATATAGTGGATTCCAGAGGGTGTCCCAAAGATTCAGATGGAGATGGTGTAAACGAATGTGACGACAGGTGCCCTACTGAAGCAGGAACTCCTGCTGATGATGGCTGTCCTGCTGGTGATAAAGACAATGATGGTGTCACTGATGACCAGGATGCATGTTATAATCCAGAATGTGACATCGTGGACTCTCAAGGATGTCCTGAAGATTCAGATGATGATGGGTTAGATGACTGCAAAGATGAGTGTCCTTACGAGTCTGGTGAGCGGAGAAACGATGGCTGCCCAGAAGAAGATTCTGATGGAGATGGTGTCACTGATGACGATGATCAGTGCTACAATCCAGGGTGTAACGTGGTGGATTCCAGAGGATGTCCGTGGGATTCAGATAGTGATGGATTAAACGACTGTGAGGATAATTGTCCGAATCAGTCAGGTCCCCGCAGTAACAATGGTTGTCCAGAGCAAGGTCCACAATTCTGTCTGGGAACAGGGCTTCTGGCAGTTCTGGTAGCTCTTGGAGGAATCTGCAGCATGAGACGGAAGTAATTCCTGACATTCACCTTTTTTTATTTTGAGCTTCACTATTCAGTATTAGTAGCTGGGCTTCAGAACTTACAACAAGTCTCGCACATCAAAAGCCATAAATAGAATCACGTGGATACTGTTGCATGACAGACATCTTCTGTACAAAAAACCCTATTATTGGCATGGTTCATTTGCTGCCGCTTCCTGGTTCACCTCTCCACGAAAACATTCACCAAGTGATAGACCAGGCTCACAAGGATTATTATGCTCTGAAAGAAGGAGGTGTAGATGGAGTTCTAATAGAAAACTTCGGAGATGCACCGTACTACAAAGAGAGAGTGAAACCCCATACAATTGCCTGGATGACCACCATCATTCTTTCACTTGCTCCTGATCTTCCCTTTGGAGTGAATGTTTTGAGAAACGATACAAAATCTGCATTAGCTATTGCCCATGCCACAAAAGGGAAATTCATCCGGTGCAATATTTTAACAGGTGTAATGGCAACAGACCAGGGGATTATTGAGGGAAAAGCTTCTGACATTCTGCGGTACAAAAATGTCTTGAACGTTGATATCCACATATTTGCTGATGTTCTGGTCAAACATGGAGATCCCCTGGTGAACCAGTCTATTGAACGTGCAGCCAGAGATACTGCCTACAGGGGGTTAGCAGATGCTTTGATTGTCACAGGGCCTGAAACAGGTGAACAACCTTTGATACAGGATCTAAAAGCAGTAAAAGAAGCAGTTCCAGACAGGTTCCTCTTTGCTGGGAGTGGTGTCACTCCGGAAAATGTGGAATCAATATTAGAATATGCAGATGGGTGTATTGTGGGAAAAGCTTTCAAAAAAGGAAAGATAGAAACCCCTGTAGAAAAGGAAAAGGTGGAAACCCTTATGAGAAAGGTTGAAAAATTGAGATAATGCTGATATCAGTGAAAAGATGCAGTTTGCTGCTGTATACAACAGCAAAAGGTTCTTAAGGTTACACTCTGTAAGAACTTTGTGAAAGCAATTGAATGGCTTCTTTCAGACGATAATCCATCTGTGAAATACTGGACTCTAAAAGGGTTACTGGATAAACCAGAAAATGATACACAAGTACAGGAGTCACAGAGGGTGATTGCCAAACAGGATATAGTCAAAAAAATTCTGTCTTCTCAGGATGAAAAAGGGTTCTGGGGAACCCCAACCAAGTTATGGGGTTACCAGAATACAGTTTTCCAGTTACTGTTGCTATCTGAATTGGGATTTAAGAGAAATTCCCGTATTGAAAAAGCTGTTGAATTTACTTTTGATTTTCAATCAAATGATGGATCTTTCGCTTCCGTTTTAAAGGGCAAAAAGAAATCACCGAACGAATTCTGTCTAACAGGGATCATCTTGAAATGCCTTTTACTGTTAGGTTACAATGACTCAGATTCACGAGTCAAGAAAGCTGTAACCTTTCTCACATCTACAGAAGATGAGGGCTGGTCATGTAACTGGTATCCTATGGAAAAAGACAAGGTAATCCCAGAAAAGTGTTACATGGGCGGTATCAAGGTTCTGGCTGCTTTTTCCAAGCTTCCTCCTTCTATGGCGACTGGAAAAGTACAGGACATTATTTCAAGAAATGCAGAACCCTATTTAGAAAACCGGATCTACTGGTACAGAAAAGATAAGAAGGGGAAAAGGACAAAGAAACCTTCTTGGGCACGGTTTGCCTTCCCGTTGTTCTGGCAGTCTGATGCTTTAGACGTTTTAGATGTTTTAACAGAACTGGGGATAAGAGATGAACGAATGGAAGAGGCTTTAGATCTGGTGAAATCAAAACAAGTTGAAGGTAGATGGGTTTTAGAGAGAACCTACCCAAAAAGTGTTACAACACTGGAAGCAGTGGGAAAACCCTCAAAATGGATCACGTTGAGAGCACTGCGGGTGTTGAAAAGGGTTGGTACCTATAAGTGAAAAGGGCTGGTGTCTAAAAGTGAAAAGTGCATGAGATCTCATCAATACAAAGAACGGACCTGGGGGGATTCGAACCCCCGACCCACAGCTTTCTTCGCCTCAGCTAACTCTCTTCAGATCATGCATCAGTTAGCGTAATATTCTTCATCGGCATAGGAGGCTGTTGCCCTATCCACTAGGCTACAGGTCCTCTACCTCATATAAGGGAGAGCATATATAATCTTTTCGAACCTGTACTTCATCCAGTAATAGTATTGTGAACCTTTATAGATCTGTCAGAATGTTATTCAGCTTTTTCTGAATAGTTACTAACTTGGTACTATCTTGTGTCTTTTGCAGTCCGAAAAGCTCATAGAAAACTGGGAGAATTTCTTTCTCTTCAACCAATTCCAGCAGCATAGCTGTTTCCAGAACATAAACCAGGTCTGCAAAAGCGTTTGAGAACTCTTGCGGCAATTTATGGCTGAGAATGTATCGTACAGAAGATAACTGCTCTTTTTTCAGCCATTCGTCCTCTTTCTTGAACAAAGCTTCCAGCTCCTCATGGTGCTCTGGAGATAAAGACCATCCGCTCCCTCCCAGGTTCTCCTCCAAATGTGGAATTGTCGAAGGTCCTACAAGTGCACAGATAATACCCGGCTGAGACAGAACCCAGGCAATAGCCACCTGTACTGGTGTCTTTTCATAATCCTTACCCAATTCTGCGAACTTATCCACAATCCTCAACCCTGATTGAAAGTTCTCACGCTGGAAAAGCGGGTCCATGTTACGGAGATCACCTGGTTCAAATGAAGGGTCATTGTATTTTCCTGTGAGCAGCCCACGCCCTGTTGTACTGAATGCTATTCCTCCCACACCATATTCTTTGCACAAAGGCAGTAAATGCTTCTGCGAGTGGCGAGCAACAGCACTGAGCTCCATGAGTAGTGAGAACACATTCCCTGTTCTACAGTATGCCTTCACCCTATCTGCAGGTAAATGGCCCACACCATACTTAAGAATCTTTCCTTCAGCTGCCAAATCCTCAAGTGCTTTCACTGTTTCTTCCACAGGGGTCGTTGGGTCATCAAAGTGCACCTGGTATAAATCTATGTAATCAGTCTGCAGCCTCTCCAGGCTCTTATCACATGCTTTCCTAATGTAACTACTTGACAAATTGGGTTTGACACCTTCTTTGATACCCACCTTTGTGGCAATATAAATCTGCTCACGATAAGGCTTCACTGTCTCACCCAAAATTGTCTCAGCATCACCGTATCCTTCAGCAGTATCAAAAAAGTTCACTCCCAGTTCGTAGGCACAATTGAGCATCTTTTTAAATTTTTTTACATCCTTTTTTCCATACACGCCAGCCAGAGAATAACATCCTACACCTATCTCAGACAAGTTGAATCCTTTGTGAGTTCTGTACTCCATTCTGATCATCTCCTCTTTTCATATTATTACTTCAGATCAGTACGTATTGAATATTTCATACGTATGTTGAATTATAGTTATCCCCTATATAAATGTTTCGGTAGTTAGTAGTTGGTAGTATAGTGAATACAAAATTGTACGAACAATAAGGTTGAGGTCATTCCAATTACTGATCGTTTTAACTTTCCATCTTAAGTATTTCATGAAATCAAGAAAAAATGTGGTCAAAATAGGTATAAAAGAAACAAAGAGTTTGAAGAAAAATTCTGAGTTTTTTTTATGTACATGGACAAAAACATATATATTTTTACAGTTTTTGTGCAAAAAAAGGAAAATGATGATGTTTCTGTTTTTCAACACCTGAAGCACAAGTTGTAATTGTTTTAACAACATTGGGGATTTTTGTCTCATTGAAAATACAGAAAAGTGAGGAGATTTCCACGTATGCTTTGCCATGCTATAACTTGTGGGGATGAAAACAAAACGTGACCACCAAACCACAACATCTTTTAAAGATATTCTCACGTAACTACCTTTGTTTCATAACCTTTATATACTTCTTATGAAGAGCTGCTATTGCAGTTGAGGTCTTACCATGAAGAAGACACGTATATATGCAGTACTCTTGCTGATTGCAGGGATTGGGGTATGTGTGTTCCCAGAACAACCTGAAAAGCCAGACCAGCCAAACGATACACTCGATTTCAATGAATGGCTGCAGTCAAATGCTATTCCTTTCAAAACTACAGAACCAGAAAGTGGATTTGACGATTTAATGCCTTTAAAAGAGATTATTGGCGATGCCCGCATTGTGGCATTAGGTGAAGCTACTCACGGTACCCATGAATTCTTTGAAATGAAACATCACATCGTAGAATTCTTGGTGAAAGAGATGGGGTTCAATATCTTCGCAATTGAAGCTAACTGGCCCGAATGCAATGCAATAAATGAGTACATACACACTGGTAATGGAGATCCAGAAGAATTATTACATGCCCTTCGCCTTTGGCCTTGGAGAACCCAGGAAGTTCTGAACATGATCGAGTGGATGAGAGAACACAATAAAAATCCTGGTAGTGCACCCTCAGTGAGCTTTTTTGGGTTCGATATGCAGTTTTCGATGTTGGCAAGGATAAATGTTGCTCATTACTTGCAAAAAGTAGATCCAGAAAAAGATTATTTAAAAGAAATAAATCCACTTTTGAGATGCTCTGGGAAAGATTTTCAGGAGGTCTATGATTATTTAAAAAGCCATCAATCCACGTACGAGGCAGCATCTTCTCCTGAAGAATTTACATTCGCCTTACAGAGTGCACGTGTATGTGTACAGACTACAGATTTGGAAAAGGGTAGATTTTTGGCTCGCGAGCAGTACATGGCAGAGAATGCTGCCTGGCTTTTAACCCAGGGCGGTCCTGATGCAAAAATCATACTCTGGGCCCATAATGGCCATGTAGGGATAGATGCTGTCTATTGGAAGAGTATCAACCCTTATATGGGGGGCAGCATTCCTTATCTGACGCGCATCAGTATATATCCGAAGAGTATGGGTACTTATCTGAGGTATCAGTACGGCGATGACATGGTAGTCTTTGGGTTTATGTTTCACCACGGTTCCTTCAATGCGAGAGGTTATGAATACAAAGGTATAAGGGTCCATCATGTGGGTGCTCCTCCAGAGGATAGTTATGAGTACCACTTTGCCAGTGCAGGACTGCCCCGCTTTTTCCTCGACTTGCGAGAAATTGAATTCAGTCCTGTTGCAGAATGGATGCTAGAACCTCATCCTTTTCGGGCCATTGGTGCACTCTACAGTGATTCATACTCTTTGTCGTTTTTCTACTACGACCATGTATTGTCCACCATGTTTGATGTTGTCATCTACTTTGAGGACACAACACCATCAACCCTACTATAATTGTTGAATAGACAAATACCCCCATATCATAGAGTAAATCCATAAAAACCACAAAAATGTTTTTCTGTTGTAGGAAAATCGAAAACGTAAACAGAAAAATCGAAGCTTGAAAAGCCATAGAAGGATGGAAATAAATGGTTTTGATCCTTTTTAAGCATTTGAAATAAAACTGAGTATATATTTTCACAGCTGAAAGAATTTGAACAGGTTCTCTTTAGTCCAAAACAATAGCATCGTCGGCTTTTCTGAAATCCGTATCTTTTGTGAGGAGTTTTTGATTGATAGACCTTGCACTTGCCAGGATAAATCCATCCATCAAGCTAAAATTAGATATGCCCCCTCTGCGAAAATCATATTTTATTTTTGAGCCTTCAAAACATATTTTTTCGCTCAATGGAATGATATTCAGGATGTGCTTTAACGTAGAGATGCGTTCAGGAGGGCTGATCTCATTCTTCAGGCACCAATCAGAGATTTCACCAATTTGTATGATTGAAATAAACAGTGGCTCATCTTTTATTAACTCATATATATCTTCAAACAGTTTAGTATTCTCTTTATGGCGGAAGATTTCGATTATAATGGAGGTATCTAAAAACATTAATACCTATCTCCCTTATCTCTTCTAAATGGAGGTTTTTCTCCGTCAATGCCCGCTAGGCTCCTGAGCAGCTCATTCCTCTTTTCGCTTTCTGAAGGTGGGATTGCTACATTTATTATGTCTCCTTTGTGAAATCCCATTTCTTCAATAATTTTAGAAGGGATTATTATGCCCAGTGAGTTCCCTATTTTCCTCACCTTCGCTTCGAATACTTTTGTCATATGATGTTATAATGTTATAACTTTATAAAGGTTTAGTCAACATGTCAAAATGAGCATTTTGGCTATTTAGGTCTTTACTTAACCAAGAAGTATTACATACAATATCTGTTTTGCTTTTGAATGTTACCAACTTGGGATAATTCCCAGAGATACATGCAGGTATATTGGGAATATAGCATTACAGTAATAATCTCTGAAGATTCAGACTCTGATAGTGGTCCTTATTGCGCGAAGGACTTTAGAAGAACTCAGATGATTATTTGAACAATGATAGTTATTAGTGTCATTCTGAAAATAATATCATTTGGACCAAATCCCTTTTCTATAATTATATTTTATATAACTTTTTTATTGCTATAAATTTCAATAGTTTCTCAATCTGGGTTTTATATCAATCCAGAATTTTGTATTATCTGTTTTTCAGCGCATATTGATTTGGAAATGGCTGTACAGGAGCTTATCTTCTGCAATTGAACACAAAGATTTAAAAAGTCCAGATGAAACACGTGTACAATGTTTGATAAAAAACTGATTTCAACGCTCTGCGTGTTTGCAGGAATTCTTCTCCTCATCTACACGTTGAGGCCATTGATTCCCGCTTTTTGTCTCGCTTTAGTCCTGGTGTACATAACAAATCCACTGACTAATTTCCTCCAAAAATATATAAAGAGAAGATTCTTTGCTACTTCAGCCAGTTTTCTCATCATAATTTTTTCGTTCCTCATACTATCACTTGTTCTTCTGGGAGAAGTAATAACAGAAGCTCAGCGCTTGCCAGAATACCTGGAATCACAGGAATTCCTTACTGATATAGGGGCATTGCAGCAGATTTCTGAAGCTTCAATCAGCTCGATCGTCCAGAATTTTCTGAATGAAAATGGAATCCGACTGCTGACTAATATTGCTGTACAACTGGGAAATGCTCTCCTCCAAGTGTTTTTTGGAGTGCTGATCTCGTTTATTGTTGTCTGGAAAGAGGTTCGTCTTCCTGTAAAAGATGAAAAGCTCAGAGAATTTCTCGAAATTATCGACAGGGGTTCAAAGAACGTGGTGTTGAGCCTTTTCTTGACAGCTATCATTACTGGATTAATCAGTATCCCCATATACTATGCTTTTGATCTGCCCTACCCATTGTTGCTGGCTGCTTTAACTGGGTTTTTAACGTTGTTACCTGTCATTGGTGCCTGGTTGTTGTATTTACCCATTACAGCGTACATGTTCTTGGCTGAAGGTCCTCCACAAGCTGTGCTCTTTTTGGTGTTGTGTGCTGTCTTTATCAGCACGCTTCCTGACATTCTGGTGAGACCACTGGCAGGAAAGACAAAAGAAGTGGGAGCTGTTCCCCTTTTGATCGGGTTCATCACTGGGTTAATGGTCTTTGGCATATCAGGTATTGTTTTAGGGCCGTTGATTATCATTGGAGCTATTGCATTCTGGAAAGTCTATTTAGAAGAAGAGACATAATTTCAGAGCAATGTACAATAGACCTGGACAATATGAACCTGTTACCTGTACCCCTCTCATGCGCATGGATGCTGGAAAGGACGCACGTATGCGACAGGGAATGGGTTAAAATACTGAAGGAAAGGATCACACAACATGTATTTAACTACGTGAACAGTATACTATAGGAATTACAGAAATTCGGGTGACCTGGTAATAGTTTTGGTTTTGAGACCTCTTTCTTCCTTGTCGCAATAGATGTGTATAAAACCCCTTATCATTCAAATTAGACATGCAATGCTATCCACATTGTCTTTAGTGAATAGATCGAATCAAATTTTGATAAAGCAGTAAGGTTGGAAGGCAGACTTTCACTGAACTTCAGAATACAGTGTTTTTATCTCTCTCCAGAAAACAGCAATCGCATACAATGCCAAAGTCACTATCTTTACAGCCAGAAATACTATAGCAGTGGGGTTCAAACTATTCACATAATAAACAAAAGCTATGAACACAAACATGATAACAGTAGGTTTCCAGATCATCCACAACGGGGTTATTCTCTGGTCAGAGATTCTTTTCGCCGTGACCCACGCCAGAAGAAACATGACAAAATAAGAGACAACAGTAGTATATGCAGCAGCAACATACCCATACTCCGGTATAAACAGAGCATTCAACACAATATTTAGAATTCCTGCTGTTAAGACAACTACAGAAAGATAGAAAGTCTTTTTCTCATAAAAGAGATACCTACTGTATACTGTGAACATTCCAAAAAAGACATACCCAATTACCACTATCGGAACCACACTCAAGCCGGGATGAAACTTCTCATCTGCCAGAATGATGCCAATTTCTCTGGCAAAGAGAAAAAGCCCCAGAGCAGCCAATGTTACAATTGAAAATACTTTTTTGACTAAAGCATCCAGCCTGTTGTACTCTCTGTTATCAATAAATTTGTAAAAATCTGGAACTAATGCAGTGCGTGTTGATCCAATTACGATGAGCAGGAGCATTCCAATGTTATATCCTAAACTGTACAGCCCAGCAGATGCTGTATCAAGTGTAACATTAATCATCATTCTGTCAAACTGTGCTAAGATAAGACTACTCAATGCATATGGAATGAGAGGAAATGAATAATGTGCTATGTACGTGAGATGGTCCCTCTTGAAAGAAAGCTTTGAAAAAGCTGCTATCTTTATCAGGAAATAAACTGAAAAAATAAAGCCTACTATGAGGCCTGTCCATATTCTTCCTAAATACTTATTCTCTTCCAAGAGATAAACGAGAACAATTGAAATAGCCACATAGGTAAATCCTCTTGCTGTTTTGACAAAAGCTACTTCTTTACTCCTTTTTTGTGGTATTAGTACATGGATGTATGTCTCGCTGATTATACTGAATAAACAAGCACCCAATAAATAGATAGGTAACACCTCTGGAAGCTGTGCAATGTGTGCTATTTGCCTGGAAAACACAATGAAAAAGGGAGCAGACAGCCCAAAAATGAGCCCCACAAAGGTTAAAGTTGTCCCCATGAATTCTCCAAAATCATCTGTCTTTTCGTAGTAGTATCTTCCCACTGCAGTATGTGCATTCAGGGACAAGATAACTAAAAAAATGCCAATATAAGCTTCAAAGACTGCCACCACGCCATAATCTTCCTGGGTGAGGAGTCGAGTAAAAATAGGGATAGAAACAACAGCTATTGCTTTGGTAGCAATAGTTGCAAAAAAATAGTTTTTTGAATGCTTCAGCGTTTCAAAGATATCTGATTCTTTTATCTTCTTTATTATTTGGGGGTTTACAAATTTCCGTATCAGGTTGATCACTCTCTCTCCTTCTGTGCAGGTTCATGCACATTTATGTTTATCAGTGCACGTGGTTGGTTTTTTACCAACTGTGCAGGGTTGCAGATGAATTCCATGAATACAGTTTTGGTTCTTTTTTATTAACGTTTTGCCTCCTTCCTCCTTCAGAGAGGGATTGTCCCGTTCTGTAGAAGGATACTCCAGAATTTGTATTCGAGAACTTCAAAATTGCTGACACCATACTGGCAATCCCTTCTGAACAAAAGATTTAAAAAGCTGTAATCGCCAAAAAGCATACCTAGGAAGAACAGTGAGAGCCGTAATTTACAGTGTGAAATTGAGAATCACCATTTCCATGCCTTTTGACGAGTGAATGGAGAACCCAGTAAAGAAAACAAGAGGCCGGATATGACTGCAAAAAACAATCACCATAACTGCCAAAAATATGATGACCTCATCAAGACGAAGTTAAGCTGTGGTAAATCGTTAGTTGAATTAACCACCTACGAGAATGTGGTAATGTGGTGGATTGTAGATCTCGGGTTTTACCTTTCTGTTGACAGAATAGCACGCAAAGTTGATGCAAAACCAATTCGCCGTCACCTGCGTTGGGTAGTCTATGAGCCAGTTGAATTTCTTTTGGACATCTCGAGAACACTCTTGGCAAGGGTTCTCACTGGGATTTTTCCAAGAAGGAGAGAGAATAAGCAGAATAGAAGCTGCAACCTCCAAAAGGTATTGTTTACTGCCCAAGATCTTCAATGGAGAGTTATTAGAGACTACGAAATAAACATTATGAAAAAATCTGATGCATTTTTCGATTCAATCATAAAGTTGGCTGAAAATAAGTACAATTTAAAGGGTATATTCCCGCTGAACCCTTCACTTTTGAGTTTGAGAACTTTTTTCGACAAATGGGGAACCTGGCATATTTCACACACACCTTTTGATATGTATTGGTCGTTAACTGTGTGGGAGAAAAAAAAGGAATCTTCAAAACATTTTAAAAAAGTGTGGAGACTTTTAGCTCGTGATGAAAAATTTAAAGAATTATGTGAATATAATGGAAAAAATATATACAAACTGATTGAAAAAGAACTTAAATACTATTTTTACTTTTTATTCCCTCTTGTTGTTAAACATATTGAGATGACAAAAAGAATGATTGAAAGAGAAGATCCAAATTTAATTTTAATGCTGAATGAATACGGAAATTTTCAAAAGGCTATTTTGATAGCTGGAAGAGAAAAAGGGGTACCTGTAGTAGCTATCCAGCATGGTATAATCACGCCAACGCACCGCGGCTACATGTTTGGGGAAGAGGAGAAAGGAAAAGTAATTTTACCTGATATGACCTGTGTCTATGGGCAGTACCACTATGATCTCATTACCAGAAACAGCATATATGAACCAACCCAGGTCACGGTAACAGGGCAGCCGCGCTACGATATACTCTATCACGCAGATAGAATATATTCTAAAGAACAGTTCCTGAAAAGGTATAGTATTAATCCAGCCCATAAAATAGTTTTGTGGGCAACCCAGTGTCACGGATTAACTGATGAAGAAAACAAAAAGAACTTCGAGGCAGTTTTCAAAACCATGGAGTCTCTAAAGGATGTAACATTAGTTATCAAACAGCACCCTGGAGAAGGGGAACTCTATTCAAAGCTGATTGAAAAATGGTTGAAAGCTTTCAAGATACATGCAGTACTCACACCAAAGAACTCAGATACGTACGAGCAGTTATTTGTTTGTGATGTGATGATGACAAAGAATTCAACAACAGCAATGGAAGCTATTGCGTTAGACAAACCAGTAGTGGTTTTAAACCTGAGTGGGGAACCAGATGTGGTAGATTACGTACCAGAAGGGGTTGCTTTAGGTGTTTACAGAGAAGAAGACCTCAACCCTACACTATTGACCCTGCTGAAAGATAGTTCAAAATTGAGAGAGAACAGAAAGAAATATATAGAAAAGTACCTTTACAAAATTGATGGAAAAGCATCTGAAAGAGTGGTGAACGTGATGGAGACTTTGATAAAAAAGAGGCAGGAAAAATGAACTCCAGAATAAAACTTCATGCATGTCAAAAAATGTCGAGGAAAAATGCGGGAGTACGAGGCTCTTTTTTTCCCTGTGCACTCCAATCAGAATCAGAGCTGGTAATAGAGAAGATGAAAGATGTTGATTATGCGTGCAGACCTGAAAGAGTATTGAAGGTGTGAAGATGGCAGCCCTTGACGATAAGATAGTATTAGTAACAGGAGGAACAGGCTCATTTGGCAGAGAATTCGTTGAAATTGCTCTGAGAGAACACAATCCAAAAAGTATACGCGTATATTCCCGCGGAGAACTAGAACAAATGAAGATGCGCAATTACTTTGCAGATGAAAGATTGAGATTTTTAATTGGAGATGTTCGCGACAAAGACAGACTTTACAGGGCAATGAATGGCATTGACATCTGTGTTCATGCTGCAGCTTTAAAACAGGTTCCCACCTGTGAGTACAATCCTATAGAAGCAATAAGAACAAATGTTGATGGATCAGTAAACGTGATTGATGCTGCAATTGATAATTCAGTTGGAAAAGTAATGTTAATCAGTACAGATAAGGCAGTACACCCTGTAAATCTCTATGGAGCCACCAAAATGGTGGCAGAAAAGCTCTTTGTTCAGGGGAATTCGTATACAGGGGGAAGAAAAACCAAATTCAGCTGCGTTCGCTATGGGAATGTGATTGGAAGTAGGGGAAGTGTTATTCCACTTTTCATAAAACAGAAAAAAGAAGGTGTATTGACCATTACAGATGAAAGGATGACACGGTTCTGGATTGCAATACAAGAAGGTGTTCAGTTTGTGGCTGACTGCATAGAACGCATGATAGGGGGCGAAATATTTGTTCCAAAGATACCCAGCATGAAAATTGTTGATTTAGCAGATGCTGTTGCTTCAGATTGTGAAAGAAGAATTACTGGAATACGTGCTGGAGAGAAACTCCATGAAATTCTTTTGACAGAAGAAGAGGCAAGACATGCCAAAGATCATGGCAGTTACTTTGTCATCGAGCCGGAACATCCTTTCTGGAAGAAAGACCATTTCAAAGGGGGAACCCCACTTCCAGAAGGGTTCAAATACACGAGTAATACGAATGATCAATGGCTTACCGGAGAAGAACTTAAAAAAATGGTGGCTGCTCATGTATAAATGTACTGGAGTGTTTCTATGAAATTCATCCCTTACGGACGTCAATGGATAGATGATGAAGACATTGAAGAAGTTATTAAAATCCTGAAGGGTGACTGGATAACAACTGGCCCAATGGTAAAAAAGTTTGAGGAGGCATTATGTACATACATTGGATGTGACTATGCAGTTGCAGTAAATAGTGGAACATCTGCCCTGGATATTGCTGTCCACTCGTTAAACTTGCCCAGGGGTTCTGAAGTAATAACAACGCCTCTTACCTTTGTTGCAACATCCAACTCTATCGTTTACAATAACTTGAAGCCAGTATTTTCCGATATTTCAAAAGACACCCGTAATATCGACCCTGATGAGATCAGGAAAAAAATTACCAAAAAAACAAAAGCAATAAGTTATGTTGACTTCGCGGGACATCCTGCTGATATTGATGAAATCACTGAAATTGCAAGAGAGTACAACCTTTACCTGATAGAAGATGCATGTCATGCTTTAGGAGCAGAATATAAAGGTAGAAAAATTGGAAATTTCGCAGATGTAACCATATTTTCATTTCATCCTGTTAAACACATCACAACAGGAGAGGGGGGGATGGTTGCACTGCATGACGAAGACCTGTATGAACAGTTAAAGATGTTGAGAAATCACGGGATCGACAAAGAAGCAGGGGAACGATATGGAAAAGACGCTCCCTATGCATACGATGTGAAGTACCTTGGGAGAAACTACAGAATAACAGATTTTCAGTGTGCTTTAGGACTTTCTCAATTGAAGAAGGTGGAAAAATTCATTGAGAAAAGGCAGCACTTGGCTCATTTGTACAATGAGTTACTCAAAGATGTTGATTTCATTGAACTACCAGTAATTAAAGAATATACAACCCACGTATGGCATATCTACACAGTTTTGCTGGATGATAGTATTAACAGAGATACATTCTTCAACTACATGCGGAATAAGAACATAGGGGTGAATGTTCACTACATTCCCGTCTACAAGCACAGTTACTACAGCAAGAATTTCACAGTTGATCCAAAGCACTATCCCGTGACAGAAGAGGTTTTCAAAAGAACTATCACGTTACCACTCCATCCACAAATGGAGAAGGAACATGTGGAGTATGTGGTTAGTACGGCAAACTCTTTCAGGAAATCTGAATAACCCAGTTAAATGCTGTTCAATCCAATTTAAGAACAGTGAAACAATTTGTGACTGGAATTACCCAGTTTCGGTATATTTTTCATCTCTGTTTTGCATATAACTGGTATCTCAGAATGCAGAACTTCATAACCTTTAAAAGAAGTGACTTATTAGACAACTCCCTCTCAACTTCTCACCTTCTCAACTTCTTAACCGAAAGGTTTATTACTAGTATTACAAAAATCATTTACCAGTAATAACCCTCCAAAATCACTGAAAGGAGAAAACAGCTGAGAAAGGTTACAGGAGATTGAAAAATCCCTGAATCATTTAACCTTCAAACGAGGAGGCTGAGATCATGGATGACGATAACTGGCGCATATGGGAAACTGACCCTCGTGTTGAATCGACCCTCTTCAAAAGAGCAACTGGCGAATTGCCAGAAATGGAATCTACAAAACAGTTAGTGGAAATGGTGGAAAAAGTCTATGAACCTGGAATGAGAATCCTCGATGTGGGGTGCGGCCCAGGTCATTACTACAGAGTCCTTCAGCGGATTAATGAGTCTATTAACTACACAGGAGTGGATGCAACAAAACTGTACATCGAATTTGCAGAAAAGACCTTCAGCGGAACTAGTGCACGGTTCATTGTTGGTGACATCTTTGATATCCCTGACGATATAGGGAAATTCGAGATTGTATTTTGCTGCAATGTTATTTTACACCTTCCAGATTTCAGAACACCAATGAAAAATCTTTTGAAAGTCTGCAAAGGACATTGTTTCATTCGGACACTGATCAGCGATAATACGTACCTGCATAAATTTGTTAAAGGAAATGAGTTTGACGAAATGGGTAATCCAAAGAAATTTATCTACCAGAACACCTACAGTTTTGAACTGGTCAAAAATTATGTCGATTCTCTGGGGACCTATTCTGTGGAATTGATTGAGGACAAGTTTGATCCTCGAGTTTTAGCTGGAGAGTATGATGCAGTGAAAAAGAAAAGCCCTGGTGCTACAAGAATTCTGGACGGCTTTCAGATCTCTGGTAACCTGCTATTTGAGTGGAAGTGGCTCAAAATATCTTTCTGCTAAATTCCCATATAACTGACCACGTGCAGGTGTGGAGCTGATCCATGTTCTCAGTAAGAGAAACGAGAAATCTGCAAAGATGGAGACTGGTTTTCCATGAAAATACTGGTAATAGGAGCTGGGTCTATTGGAAGGAGACACATACATAACCTGAACCTTTTAGGCTATAACACTATAGATGTCGTCGATGTAGATAAAGGTAGGCTCGCTTATGTGAAGAAGAACTACACAATAGAAGACACGTTCTGTGACATAAAAGATGTTTCTGCTGCATATGATGCTGCTTTCATATTGACACCGCCTGTTTACCACGTTGAGATAGCATTACACCAGGCAAAAAAAGGCGCAGATCTATTCATAGAAAAACCTTTGAGTCACAACACAGATAAGGTAGATGAACTGATAAGGGTTAAAGAGGAAAACAATCTAGTCATTATGGTAGGGTACAACCTGAGGTTCAACCTTGGATTAACCAAATTGAAATCATATGTAGAAAATAAATTCATAGGAAAAATGTATTACATTAGAGCAGAAGTGGGACAGTATTTGCCTGACTGGAGACCATGGCAAAACTACCGCAGAAGCTATACTGCACGAGAGGAATTGGGTGGAGGAATCATCTTGGATGGGTCACACGAAATAGATTATGTTATGTGGATTGTTAACAGCACCCTTACAGAAGTGAAGACAGTGTATGGCAAGGTCAGCAACCTTGAGATAACTGCAGAAGATATTGCAGAAGTACTCTTGAAGTTTGAAGACAGTACTATAGCCAGCATCCACTTGAATATGATAGAGAGAGGATACAATCGATACTGCAAAGTCGTGGGGGAAAAGGGGAGTATCAAATGGATATTCAGAGACAATATTCTTGAATTTTATGATGGTGAATCCAAGACGTTGACGAGAGAAAAATATGAGTACGATCCGAACCATTCATATGTGGGAGAATTGGAGCACTTCTTTTCCTGTATTGAAACCAGGAGTGAACCGCTGAGCAACGTTTATACTGCGAAAAAGACATTGGAAACCATCATGAGAATAAAAGGTGATAAAAATAAAAATGAAAGTTGAAGACATTTTTGATATTGAAGGAAAGGTATTTCTGGTAACAGGAGCTTATGGATTAATAGGGAGCAATTTGTGCCACTTTTTGGATGAGAACAATGCAACAGTTGTTGCAGTTGGCAAAAAGGAAGAAAAATTGAAAGATCTAAAAGCTGCAACTATTTTCAAAGCAGATATAAGCAATGAGGGCGATGTAATATCTCTGTGGAGAAGTCTTGAAAAAGAATTCCAAAATCATGGAGACCAATGTGAAAGGAACATTTCTCATGTGCAAACAAGGGTTCAATAGCGGTCTTTTAAGGGATGGGAGTTCTATAATAAATATATCATCCATATATGGAATAGTCTCTCCAGACCAGAGAATATATGGTGATTCAGGGCTCAACAGTTCTTCAGTATATGGGTGCAGTAAAGCAGGGGTCATTCAACTGACAAAGTATCTTGCTACCTATTTGGCAAAGAAAAACATAAGAGTTAATTGTATTTCACTTGGAGGAATCTTTAACAATCAACCAGAGTATTTTTTACAAAAGTACACTGAAAAGACACCTTTAAATCGTATGGGGACAGTAGATGATATTCTGGGCACTATCGTTTTTTTGTCTTCTGAAAAAGCATCAGGTTACATTACTGGGGAAAATATTGTGGTGGATGGAGGATTTACTGTATGGTGATAATGGACGCACAGGCAAAAGGGGAAAAGGAAAATAACAATATCTGTGTAATTGTACAGGCACGGATGGGTTCTGTACGGTTACCTGGAAAAGTCATGAAAGAAATTTTAGGAAAACCGTTATTAATCCACGTCCTTGAAAGAGTCAAGAGAATGGAAACAAAAGATAAGATTGTACTTGCTACCACAACGTTGGAAGAGGACAACACTATTGCAGAGACAGTAAAAGACTATGACAAGGCTATTACTATCTACAGGGGCAGTTCTCACGATGTTTTGGACAGGTACTATAAAGCTGCAGTCCACTACAAGGTGGACACAATTGTGAGAATAACTTCTGATGATCCTTTAATTGATCCAAAAGTTTCAGATATGGTGGTCGAAACATTTTTAAAGAACCATTGTGATTACTGTTGTAATAACATGCCCAGGACCTATCCGTACGGGCTGGATACTGAAGTATTCTCATTTGAATCTCTAGAAAGAACATGGAAAGAAGCGCACACACCACATGAAAGGGAGCACGTGACTCCCTACATGAGAGAGAACCCTGATACATTCAGGCTACTCAATGTTCAACATACAACAGATTTGAGCACTCTCAGGTGGTCAGTTGACTATCCTGAAGATCTTGCATTTGTCACTGAGGTCTACAAAAGGTTGTATTACCAAAACCCAGTTTTCTCCATGGAGGACATACTGGATGTGCTGGAGAAAGAACCGTGGTTAGCAAAAATTAATGAGGTGGTTTCATGAAAAAAAAGAGACTTTTCGGCCACGGAGAACCATGCTTCATCATAGCAGAAGCAGGCTCCAACCACAACGGGAATATAGAATGTGCAAAACAGTTGATAGATACAGCAGTTGAGAGCGGTGCTGACGCAGTGAAATTTCAATTATTTAAAGCAAAAGATCTTTACTCAAAGTACACACCAGAGTTTAGTTATTTAAAAGGACAGAACGTCTACGATCTAATAAAAGATATTGAAACACCGAGAGAATGGATCGAGGAGCTGGCAAAATATTGCAGAGGGTTAATAGAGTTTTTGGCAACTCCTTTTGATTTAGAGGCTGTTGATCTCTTAGATCCCTTTGTTCCAGCTTTCAAAATTGCATCATTTGAGATTGTTGACTTAGAACTCATAAAATATGCTGCAGAGAAAGGAAAACCCATGATTATTTCCACAGGAATGGCAAATCTAGGTGAGATAGAAGATGTACTCCTTGCTGTAAGATCAGTTAGTGACAATGATATTGGATTGCTGCACTGCAGTTCTTTGTATCCATCCCCGGCTGAGGCTGTAAACCTGAACGCAATGAAAACGATGCAGCATGCTTTTAAACTGCCAGTAGGGTTTTCAGACCATACTTTAGGAATCCATATTCCCATTGCTGCAGTGGCAATGGGTGCGTGTATCGTTGAGAAGCATTTCACACTGGACAGGAAGTTACCAGGCCCAGACCATTCTTTTGCTGTTGAGCCAGATGAATTAAAAGAAATGGTGCACTGTATACGAGAGGTGGAGACAGCACAGGGAAGTGGTATAAAAGAAAGATCAGAATTGGAGGGTGAAGAGATGTATACAAAGGCACGAAGGAGTATTCATGCAAGAGTTGATATCAAAGAAGGTACTACAATAACTCGGGATGCACTGACTATTAAGCGGCCTGGATATGGTGTGAAACCAAAGTTTATCAGTATTATAGTCGGGAGGAAAGCGAAAGTAGATATTAAAGAAGATGAATGGATAACGTGGGAGAAGGTGTGAACATGATTGCAGGTGAAAGAGTACAATTGCGAGAGATTGAAGAAGAAGACCTGGAGACAATCGTGATGTGGAGAAATGATCCGGAAATTTTGAAATGGTTATTCAGTTATCTGCCTTTGTGCATGTCGAAGCAGAGAACGTGGTATAAAACATATGTGGGAGATGATACTCAGCAGATCTTTGTTGTTGAAGTTGGAAAAAAGTCAGTAGGAACAGTTGGACTAAGTCACATAGACTATAGAAATCAAAGAGCAGAATTGGGTATACTCATGGATAAAGAATGGCAAAAAAAGGGAATAGGTAGAGAAGCATTAAATTTATTGATTGAATTTGCGTTGAATGAGATGAACCTAAGAAAAATAAAAGCATTGGTCCTTGAAGAGAATGAGGCTGCAATAAAGTTGTACAAAAGCTGTGGATTTGTAGAAGAAGGAGTGCTAAAAGAAGAAGTCTACAAAAATGGCGAATTTAAAGATGTAATAGTTATGGCGTTGATGAGGGCTCATTGATTTTGAGCATGCCACAAAAGTAGTGAGTTTGAATGAAGATTACAAGGAATATACAAATGAATTTGAAGTTGAAGCCGAAAATGGTTCACATTTCTGATGGAACCCTGTGTAATGAAAAAGATGAGCATTTGGCTGTGGGAGATGGTGATTATGATTTTGAATTCTTGATGAATTGCGTGAGGAAATCTAAATCAACATACATGACATGAGACACTGCAAGGCATTTAAATATCCTCGATGAAGATTCGAAAAACATGGAGAAATGAAATCAATATATCACTAACTACCACAACATTTATATTAACAGAGGAAAGAACAAGAGAAAATATGTATTCCCCAACAGTGGTGAGAAGATGAATACTCTGAATAGACTATCAGCGGTCTGGACCAGATTTCTGGAAAGGATTTTAATTCTTTCTATACGCGTGCTCACAAAAGCATTGAATAAGATGAAAAAGCCACAATGGTGGGAAGTTTCACAGGTAATGGAAGCTGATGATCTTTCATTGATTCCTCCACATGAGTATCCCGATATCAAACGAAAAAAGGTAACAATCGAATGTGAAACCAGGAATGCTTTCTTAATATCTGTTCCTGCAGCCTTTGGGCGTACTGTAGAAATTTCTAAAGGGGACTTTCTGGAATTTGGAATTGGTATTGTAGAAGATTCCCACATGACTTTTAAACATGGGTTCTCTTTCAACATATTTTTTGAAGACACCAGTGGTAAAAATCTCATATTTTCCAAAAAGCTGCGTCCGCACTTTCCGGAAGATAGACACTGGCAAGATGCAAAAATAGATTTATCAAATCAGAGCGGAAAAGAGGGGAGAATCATTTTTGAGGCAAAAGGTAGTTCAGAAAAATACAGCACAAAAGTAGCCTGGAGCAACCCAGTAGTATCAAGAACAAGAGAGAAGGGTATTACTATCATTCTCGTCTCGCTGGATGCACTGCGCCCTGACCACTTACACTGTTATGGGTACTGCAGAGAGACAAGTCCTTGTATTGATGCGCTTGCTGAAGAGAGTGTACTCTTTGAGAATGCAGTGAGCCAATCACACTGGACACTCCCCGCGCACATGTCTTTAATGACGTCATTGTACCCATCTACTCACAAGGTTTACGTAGAAAGAGAGCTGGAAAAATCAAAGATAACACTTCCTCAAATATTACGGAAGCATGGATTTACGTGCTTTGGAATGGCAACACACACACGACTGAGACCTGAGTATGGATTTGCGCGCGGGTTCGATTCTTATATCTACAAAGAATATGATCTCCAAGCAAAAAGAGCTACTGCTGAAGAAGTCACTTTGAGAGCTGCAAATTTCATCACAGAAGCCAAGGACAAGGACACATTCATTTTTCTTCATTACTTTGATATCCATACTCCCTATATGCCACCAGGCAGGTATGCTGCACTGTTTGATACAACCTACACAGGAGATGTGACGGGCAGAGATTTCAGATCATTTACAAAACCAGTAGACAACATTTTTGCAGACCCTCGCTGTGAGATTTCTGAACGCGATCTTGCGCACATGATTGCTCTCTATGATGGAGAGGTAGCTCACATAGACTCCTCCGTGGGAATGCTTATGAACCACCTGAAAGCTGCAGAAACCTATGAGAATACGATGATCATTTTAACGAGTGACCATGGGGAAGAACTGTGGGAACACAAATCAATAGGCCATAATACGTTATACGACGAAGTCATAAGGGTCCCACTAATAATCAAGCTGCCTGAACAGATGGATCAGAAGAAAATTAAGAAAGTGGTTCAGGGGAGTATTGACATTTTCCCTACTGTGCTTGATGTTTTAGGAATACCTTCACCACCTCAGGTGCAGGGTAATACATTATTACCATTGATTGAGAACCCTTCAAAAAAGTGGCACAGTGAAGCATACAGTGAACGGCTGTCTGGGTGGAACAGTAATGAATATGGAATTGCTGTGAGAACTGGGCATTACAAGTACATATATACGACCCGATTTAACACCCATGATTTTACTTCGTTTCAAAAGCACGATGAAATGAAAGAGTTGTACAATATGGATTTGGATCCGCATGAAACACAGAACATAGTCCATACAGAAGAGGAAGTAGTAGAATACTTTCAGGAAAAAGTTGATGCATTTATCTCTCATACTACAGAAACTTACAGATCAGATGAAAAAGAAAAGATAAATGAAAAAATTAGAGAGTTAAAAACTCTTAAAAAGCTGTAAGAGTAGGTTGGAAGGTGAAGAGATGTATACAAAGACACGGAGGAGTAGAATGAGTAACATCAAATTTGGGTTAAAGCTCTGGTCTACTAATCACAAGGTGTTGGATAAAACAATAGAAAGAGTGAGAAACACATTCTCCTACATTGAAATAACACCAATTCCAAATACAGAAATTATTCCTTTTTTAGAATATGATTTCTGTTATATTATTCACATAACCACAGAAAGAGATGGATTTAATATTGCAGATAAGCAAAAGGAGAGATTTAACCGAAAAATTATAGATAACTGCATTGAATGGGCAGACAACCTCGATGCACAGTATCTGATCCTCCATCCCGGGTTCGGTTCAATGGATACTGCACTAAGCTTCTTAGGCCATTTAAGAGATGAGAGGATTTTAATAGAAAACATGCCAAGAGTAGGGTTAAATGATGAAAACATGGTGGGATATACTCCAGAACAGATTGAAACATTAATGGGTACTACATTTGGATTTTGTCTGGATTTTGGACACGCAATAAAAGCAGCAGTCAGTCTGAATGAAGATTACAAGGAATATGTGAATGAATTCTTGACATTGGGACCGAAAATGTTTCACATTTCTGATGGAACCCTGTGTAATGAAAAAGATGAGCATTTGGCTGTTGGAGATGGTGATTATGATTTTCAATTCTTGCTGAATTGTGTGAAGAGATCAGAATCATCTCACGTAACCCTGGAAACTCCAAGAACAAATCCAGATTCCCTTGATGAAGATTTTGCGAATTTGAAGAAGTTGAATAGGGTTCTATAAACTAATCCATCGTCCCAAAAGTGTTGAGCTTCATCAATATTGGAGGGACCCAGAAGAAGCAGATTGAGAAAATCAATTGCAGTGAATAAGAGATGAGGTAATTTTGCAGGAGGTTTTGAGAAGGTAGCTCTTTGAAGATATTCGCAATCAATAAAAGATAGTTGATCCTGTCTGTGGAACACTAATCTTTTTAAATATTCACACTCTGCTTATTCATAATGCAGAACTGAGGGAGAAAAATGAAGATACTCTACATTACGAACATCTGTGATATTGGCACAATCCTGGTCAAAGAAGCAACCCAACAAAGTATAAAAGCACATTATATTGAGTACCCATGGGCTAAACGCAAACCTGCCAATTTTTTCAAATTTCTCTCATTCATCGCGAAGAATAACCTATTGGAGTTTGATGTGTACCACTACAACTGGCCTATTGCCAGTCTCTTACCCAAGAATAAAGATATTGGCTATTTAAGAAATCGGGGGAAGAAAGTATTTGTTCACTATCACGGAGATGATATCAGAAACAAAAAAGAGAAAGAATCACTCAAGGATGTGGATGGAAAGATTATATCTACCCCTGATTTGAAGCCATTTCTCCCTGATGCAGAGTGGATTCCCTTTCCATACACTATTTGTGGCATGAAAGAACGAAAAGGGTGGAATGACATAGTAAGAATTGTACATGCACCTTCTGACAGAGAAAGGAAAGGAACTGTCCACATTTTGAGAGCAATAAAAGAGTTAAAAAGGGAGTATACAATACAGTTTGAACTGATCGAGGGAAAACCCAATAATTATGTCATGGAAAGAATAGCAGCATCAGATATTGTCATTGACCAGATTGGACCTGGGTGGTATGGGAAGGTAACATTGGAAGCTTTATACTCTGGTGCAGTCTCCTGTTTTCATGTAGATCCTGAACTCTCAAAGTACATTCCTTTAGATTTTTTTGTTCCCATAGAAAAAGAGACTATCACGAAAAGAATTGCAGGGTTAATAGAAGATGAGGGATTGAGGAACAGATTGAGAGCAGAAGGATACGAATATCTGAAAAAATATCACAACAGTGAACAGATCATGGGGAAATTATTAGCCCTGTACAGGAGATGAGTCAGGTTCATCCATACTGATTTTGGTTCATTGTCCATCGATGAACATTCTCAGCCACAATTCCAGGTTTATCCATTTCCAGACTGTACGTCTCAACCTTTTCTTCCCCTTTTTGTATTTTTTGAATGTTTTCTTAACTTTTTCTCCGTCCCAGTACTCTCTTTCCTTGAATGAATCAGAATCCAGTATACTCTCTGCCATCCCTGTAAATAATTCAGATTGGAACCACTGATCTTCGGGTGTGGCAAACCCTATCTTATCAGTTCTCCTCCTGATTCTCTCTGGTAGAACACCTTTGAGAGCTTCCCTGAAGATGTATTTGGTTATTCCTCTCTTGATCTTGTATTCTGGAGGTATGTAAAGCACGCTTTCTACAAATCTGTGATCTAGAAAGGGTAACCTGGTTTCCACGCTCCACCTCATAGCATTCTTGTCCTCGTACCTGAGCAGACCAGGAATAGTAGAATACGTTAGTGTTTCTACTAACTTCTCGTTGAGCCTGAACACGTATGTTCTTGGTCTGGAGTAACGATTGAAGAATTCTTTATCAATCCACCCTGGCCTGAGGTCATGAGTTTTGAAAAGAGATCTTGTAAAGCTCACAAAAAGCTGAAACAGGGGAATAACATCTTTGTGCTGTTTAATGTAGAGAAAACCTTCAGAAATGAGGGATTTCCACTTAAATGTTGCGAACAACTCCAGAAAATAGGGAGTAAAATAGATAGGATACCCGGCAAGTAATTCATCTCCGCCCTGTCCATCCAGTAAGACTTTCATACTATTTTTATGTGCTAACTTCATGACACAATACTGTGCATAGATGCTGGTGCTCAGAAAAGGTTCTTCCTGCGTCCATATTAAATCGTTTAAATCTTCAATCAATGTTTCTATTTTGGGAATAACAACTGCAGAGTGTACATCTGTTTTTTCTACTACTTCTTTGATGTACTCGCTTTCATCAATGGAAGTTCCGGGAAAGATTGCTGAAAATGTTTTTATCTCTGTTTCAGGAGAGATGTCCTTCATAGCACCCACGATGGAAGAAGAATCAATTCCTCCACTCAAACAGGAGCCTACAGGAACATCTGATACCAGCCTGTAGGTGACACTTTTAAAAAAGGAGTCTCTAATCTCTTTCAGATCTAAGACTGTTTTATCCTTTAGGGAGTACCACTTTTTCTTGGCAATACTGCAGGTTTCTAAATCAAATACCAGATATGTTCCCGGCATGACCCTGTAGATGTGGTTGAAAAAGGTTTCTTCTCTGTGATCAATCAATCCATACTGTAAATATTCGAATATCATCCTGTTGTTGGGAGTTCTTTCTATGTTATGGGTGAGAATTCCTTTTATTTCTGAACAAAAGATGAAATTTCCATCCTGGTAGTAATAGTACAACGGTTTTATACCGAACCGATCTCTTGCTAAAATCAATTCTTTTCGACCAGAATCATAGAGGGCAAATGCAAACATGCCATTTAACCTGTGCAGTATATCAATTCCATATTCTTCATATCCATGGATTATAACCTCAGTATCACTGTTAGATGTGAAGGTGTGCCCTTTTTCTTCCAGGTCTTCTCTTATCTCTTTGAAGTTATAAACTTCCCCGTTATAGGTTATCCAGATAGTTTCATCCTCGTTAGCCATGGGCTGCCGGGCTGAAGGTGATAAATCAATGATAGCCAGTCGCCTGTTCCCAAGGGAAACCTCTTCATCAGTGTACACTCCTTGATCATCTGGCCCTCTGTGGGCAATTACTTCATTCATCTTTTGGAGCAATTGGTAATCTTCCCAGTTAAACCCAGTTATTCCGCACATGATATCACTTTAATGGATTATACTAGTTCTTTGTACACTTTTAAAAGTTCACTGCTTTCTGCATCCCAGTTGTACTTGGTCTGAAAAGCTTTTTTCCCATTTTTTCCCATTTCCTCAACTACTCCTGGATTATCCGCCAGGTATATAATACTCTCTGCGATTTCTTTTACATTTGAAGGATCAACCAGAATACCTGCTCTGGTCTCTTGGATTATCTTTCTAATTTCAGGCAGATCGCTGGCAACAATAGGTATACCAAAGGCCATGTACTCAAAGAGCTTGTTGGGAGTGGCAATAATATTGTTGTAACGTACAGGCCTGAAAAGCAGTAACCCTACATCAATTTCTTTTAAATACGAAGGAATTGTACTGTGCAAAACTTCACCAGTCAAAACAAAGTACTCTTGTAATGCATCTTCTGCAATCATTTTTTCAAAGGATTCTTTGAATGGACCTCCTCCCACTATGAGCATCTTTACAGATATTCCAGACTGGACCAGATACTCGCACAAAGGTAGTAACGTTCTGTAACCTCTGCCCCAGATAATGTGACCAATGTACCCCAGTGTAAAATCTTTGGATTCAGTGCCTCTTTCGTGTTCTGTTTTTTGGATGCTCAAGAAGGGTACATTCATTAAGACATGGGTTTTGACTTTTGTTTTGAGAAAGTACGATTGGAGACTGGAATTTACTGTGATCACCCTGTCAGCAAATAGCTTGACCAAAAAGAGTTCTATAACTCTTAAAAAAGAGATCATGATTTTATTGTTCTGGTACACCATTGAAGCAAAATCTTCGTGAGCGTCATACACCAATTTGCATCCAGTGAATAGTTTGACCAGTATTCCAGAGAGAAGAAAAGGAAAATCATGAACATGACAGATTTTAGGTGATAGAGCTATTGCAGCTCTGGTGATTCGCAAGTACCTTGTAAGGGAAAAGGGATATTGAAGGATTTTGTTCTTAAAAGATCGATGAGAGAACCTGTAAACTGTTACATCGTCAAGGAGTTCTCTTTCTGGGGAAGTTTTTCTGGTGCTGGTTAAGTATATGTGGAGAGTGTATTTTCTCTTTAAAGTGCTCACTTCTTTGAAGATCCTTATATCATTTGGGTATTGAGGAGCAATAACAGCTACTTTTGTCATGGAGTATCTCTCCGTTGAGCGCATGACCTGGCCATGTTTGCACCAGCATACGAGCAATGGTTTTGCATCTGTTTGCATCTACTATTTAAATCCTTTGTGTTTGTTTCTGGTTTGGGGTGAGGATGGTTCT
>SMTZ1_10001831_pt1 | contig 29573 bp, 37 predicted proteins | sample DeeMarSWOR136_30_FD_25667 | JGI IMG/M metagenome (IMG submission 25667) | reverse complement strand
ACTCGTCAGATGTTCTTAGATTCCCTTACAGAATTCATCCAGTGGAAAACTTCGAGGGGCTTTGAGGTGCACGTGGTCACGGCAGAATGGATTCAGGATAACGTTGCAGGCGAAGATTTGAGAATCAAAATCAGAAACTGCATAAGAGATTACTACTATAACGAAGATGTCAAGTATGCCATCCTCGTTGGCGATTCAGCTGACGTTTTAGTCGAGTTTGATGAGGAACAGCCCCCTCCTGAGCTGTCTGAAGACTGGAACTTGCCCGCTGGCTATTATTGGTTGGACTCCTTGGGTGGGGCACAATACACCTCGCTTTATTACTCGGACCTTACTGACAAAGTCCACTATACTGAAACTGAGTACTATTATACAGGAGATTTCAGCATTTACGTGGGCATTTTACCCGTCAGAACAACAAGTGAACTTCAAAACATCTTGGCTAAAACAATGCTCGTGCCCTATTACACTTACCCCAATATTACTTACGTAAACTCGGAAGACCTGTATAATACAGTTGTTCAAGACAAATTCTATTATATTGACACACTTGCCGGTTCCACTATATCAATGGAGTTCTATGTGTATGGCACAAATTCGTCTTCGGAAGAAATTCGTGACAAGCTGTTTGAGCGAAAAGGGGTTTTGTTTGAGCACGGTCATGGCACATACGGTTCCTGGTTTACGATAGGAAGCACCGTAATAACAAATGCGAATGCTTCAGATTTCCAGTTCATTAACCCATTACTTATGGTATCATCCTGCCTTTCTTATCTTTATCATCTAAATGTTTCTTCCATGTTTGGTTCTGTATACTCAGAGTGTATTGACGAAGCGTTTCTGAAGGCACAAAAAGGACCTGTGGTCATCATAACCGGAGAGCCGTGGGGAAACACGCCTCCAGGAGAACTCTTTTCAGATCAAGAGCTGGGATTCTGGGAAGATTTGTTAGGAGGAAAATCGATTGGAGAAGCATTTATCGGTCATTGTGAAGGAGCTTGGCAGAACCCCATTAATCTTTTTGGAGACCCGTCTTTAGTTGTTATCGGCGAGCCTGAAGTTGATAATACTCCTCCAGATATAACAGAGGTTTCTCAAATTCCATCCCAGCATAATGTGCTAACAGAAGACACGGTTAGAATTAACGCTACGGTAATCGATGAACTGAGTGGGGTAAACCTAAACTACACCAGCGGCGATGGATTATGGGTTGCTGTTGATATGACGAATCTTCAAGGAAACATCTGGAATGCTACTATTCCATCCTTTCCATACGATACAAGCGTGACATACCGAATTGTCGCAGAGGATAATATGGATAACCCAATCACAACTGAAGACTTGGGATATGACCATCAATATACTGTGATTCCAGAGTTTTCCACATGGACAATTCTGCTAATATTCATGTTAGCAACTCTTTTAGTAATTGCAGTCTACCAAAGAAAAACAGAATTAGAAAGCTATTCCGAAATCGGGAAACTTGTGTGTTGGGTTGAGTTTGGGGTTAAATTTTAACCCTAAATCCAAACTTCTAAAGGCTTAACTTAATTATATAATTCATGGAAAAGGATTTTGGAATGTCATGGAAGATTTCGAATAAGGAAGAGCTCGAAGAATATCTGAGAGCTTCCGAGTTATGTGACTGTGACAATCCATCATTAAAAGCAACTGCTGAAAAGATAACAGGGGAGGCAAAGACTCCTAAAGATGCCGCCATTAGGATATTCTATTTCATGAGGGATAAGATACCTCTATCTTTTATTGATCCATGGAAAACTGCATCGGAGACTTTGAGAATAGGCAAGGGGAGTTGTCTAACAAAAGCAACTCTTCAGGTAGCATTGTTGAGGTCCGTGAGAATCCCAGCTAGATTTAGAATAATGGAGTTTAAGGGAAATGACCCTGAGGAATGGGAGGGTATATTGCCGAGATTCGCTGTTTCCAGAATGCCTGAACGATTTCCACACTACTTTGCTGAGGTGTACATCAAGGGCAGATGGATAATGGCTGATGCAACATTTGACAAGGCTTTGTTGCATGATACTAAAGACTGGAATGGCGAAAATGACGTCAATTCAATCGAGGAAAAAGCAATTCTGTTTGATGTGGGAGCCTTTGCATCCATCGAAGAAGAAGCTAAAAAACTTGATGAACTCTATCGGATTCCAGTTACATGGATTATGAACAGCTATAGATTCTTTTGGATCTTAAATCTCTACCTAAAAATCCAACGTTTAAGAAATAAAGTCTAGTAGTGTACAACCTATTAAGATGATTGCACTTATTTGTAAGGTTAAATTTTGATCCAACTATGGTATGTGACTCTTTTAATTAATGATGGGTTTGAAAATTGAAATTTAGAAAATTCTAATCTAATAGTTGTTCCATAGAGAGCAGGGTTGTGATTGTATGGCTGAATTGGGCTGTCAACAGATCAGTGAGTATTTTCATCGATGCTACAAGGCTGTAGATGGATTATGGTTCATGAAGATTGAGGAGAAAATCGGCTTTGACGCTGCCTTAGATGTAGATAATGAAGTTTGGAAGGTAATGCCAAAGATTCAGGCTGGAATGATCAAATCAATGCTAAAGCTGAATAATGGTTCGGATGCGCTTTTCAAGGGTCTCACAACAAAACTTGAATTAGAAGGCTTCAAGTTTAAGGCTGAAAAGAACAAAAACGGATTTGGATAACAATAACGGATTGTCCTTGGCATAATTTAATGATTAAAAGTGGGAGAGAAGAACTCTCTGGAATTGTCGGCACCACTATTTGCGGCACCGAATATCAAGTCTGGGTCTCCGAATTTGATGAAACAATGCATTTCAAACTTGAATCCCAAAAATGCAAAGAATCGAAATATTGCATATTAGATTTCGAGAGAAAACCAATTTAGTGTGTGAAATTAAAATTTAACCCTAAACTCAAACCACCAACCGGCGCGTGCGATGGCAAGCGTTGAATGATTTATAAGCGTTTCATTCTCCTTTACGCCTTATTCCCTTCCAATGTTTAAATTTGCTTACCCTAAATTTGTTTTTAATGTCCGAAAACATTTTACAAGCAATTATACGTTAGTACATAGCGGTGTTTAGATTGCCATCTCTTAGGGCTTTAGCGCCCTCATTAACAAGAATAACCATCGCCGGAGCAGTCGGCGCGGCAATGCACATTGGACAAGGAGACAAGAATCTAGTAGACGCAAAAGCTGTCGAGTTTTCAAGAGCAGTATTGAATCAAACCGAAATTGACGGCGAAGTCATCTCATGCGAAGGACCCAAAGACAACGCGCCAGCATTCCTGAACCGAGAAAAGGTTGGAACAGGCAATGGACCAAAAGTGGAGTTTGTCGTAGACCCTGTTGACGGCACAACCGCAACCTCTAAAGGCAGAAAAGACGCGATTTCTGCCCTCTCTTGTGCACCTGCTGGCTGTTTTCAGGTGCTACCTGACGATGGATACTACTTTAAGGTGGCGACTGACGGTCAGTCTATAGGCAAGATTTCCTTAGAAATGTCCGTTGAGGATATTGTTACCACAGTTGCCGCGGAGAAGGGTTTACTTCTTGAAAACTTTACGGTTATTATGTTAGAGCGGGATAGACATATAGAAATTTTGAAGAGACTTAGGAAGCTTGGGGTTCGGATTATTTTGCTTCCTGATGGCGACATTGCGGGAGCTGTTGTTACGTGTATTCCAGACAGTGGAGTTGATCTTCTTTTGGGGGCTGGTGCAGGGCCTGAAGCAACCATCGCAGCGACTGCAGTGAAGTGTCTGGGGGGCACTATGCTGGTGAATGTTTGGAGAGACAAAAAGGATGATGTTGGTCGGTTGGATCGGCTGATGGAGGTGGGTGTTGATGTTGACAAAACCTACGATGAAAAGGAGTTGGCGAAGGGCAACGAGCTTGTTTTTGCAGCTTCCGGAGTCACTAAGGGCGAACTCTTGGATGGTGTACGCTTCACTTCAGCTGGAGCAACTGTTGATTCGTTCTGTGTAAGGTTGCCTAGCGGAACCATCGAGAAATCGGAGACAACTCTTCGTTTCAAGGAGCATCCTGTGTACAGAACTGTGATTTGATTGGTTATCCTCTTCACAACCAGAATCGTTTTTGAGAGACCACACCTTCATAATATAGTTAGAGTGGGTGAACTCAGGTATGGGATATATTGGCATACACAAGAAAGGGGAACTGTCCCTTTCTGAGTTGCTGAAATCAGTAAAAGAGCAGGCAGAATTTCACAGGGCAGGAGCTATTGTCACGTTTATTGGGGTGGTTCGGGGCGAAACGTTGGGTGGCGAAAACGTGGAGGGGCTGGAGTTGCAAGCCTATGAGGAAGAGGCTAACAAGGTTCTCGGTGACATATGTGCTGATTTGAAGAAGAGGGAGGGGATTGTTGAGGTTCAGATTCACCATTTTGTCGGAGAATTCAGTGTCGGCGAAGACCTTGTCTACGTTGTGGTGGCTGGGGCTCACAGAGAGAATGTTTTCTGGGTTCTTCAAGAGGCTGTGGAACGCTACAAAAAAGAGACTCCAATCTTCAAAAAAGAGCACACAGTAAACGAGACCGGTGCTAGGGAATCGTATTGGGTTAGCGAACGTGAGGCAGTAAAAAAACGCATAAAAAAGTGAAATTGCGGGAGATAGCTCCATTAGTTAATTGAACAGCTGTTTAATTGATCGCTTTTAGTGTTTACTTTGGTTTTCGGAATAGTGATTCTCCTTTAAATCCGTCAGGTGAACAAACCCCAACCCTTATGCGCGTTGGTTAACATCGGTAATTCATTATTCTGTATAAGCATGCATTCTATTTCATAGTCCGCCAAAAATTTTAAGAACAGTTCATCCTTAGAATACAATGCGAAGAAGATTCGAGGGAGCTGGGTTAACCTAGCTTAGAGGACAAATAATATTGTCAATCCCTTGAAACTGATAGACGCACCTGCCTAAAGAGGGGAGTTAAAATAAGAAAGAAAACACTTGTAGTAATAATTTTGACACAACTTCTAGTAACCGTACTATCATTAACATGTTTTGTAGCCTCTGTCGCTACGAAACAGGCATCCTCGATAACCTGTGAGGCAACGCCCGTCACAGTAGGTCAATCTACTAAGATTTCGGTGACTTTGACTGATGCTTCTACGGGTGAAGGCTTGGCGATGAGGTTCCGCCTACACTATTCAATCAATGGTGGCGCCACTTGGAATGAGCTCGGCTTGGGAATAATGGGCACTGGTTCTTTATTGACTGATGAGAATGGCAAATTTTCCAACAATTGGAGCCCTTCTGGACACTTGCCTCACGACTACCTGTTGAGGGCACAGTGGGAAGGCGACGATATATATGAAGGATGCATGGTTATCGAAACGTTAACGGTCAGCCTCCCTAGTGACGTTCCGCTTGTACTCAACAACGTCTATAATCTCGTCTCAGACAACACTCACTACATAGTCGGAGAGATCAAAAACACAGGAAGCGAAAACCTAAATAACGTGAGGGTAGCGGTCGGCTACTACGACGCAGCTGGCAACACAATAGGCGCCGAAATCCTCTCTATACCAATAGATATACTCACGCCAAACCAAATTTCACCTTTCATATTCGATCGAACTCCAGCAGCCGAAGTTGCTAGATACGAGGTGGTCATAAACCGTTTCACCGTAACAGAAGAAGAACCCTATATGGACTTCGAGTGCTCCAACCACAGATGGAATGACCCAAAAGTGGTAGGCTTGGTTAAAAACACCGGTTCTATGAACGCCAAGTCTGTTAAAGTTTCTGCGATCTTCTATGATGCATCAGGAAAACCCTTGGGTTACGGTAGTAGCTACATATGGAGCAGCATACTCAAATCAGGAGAAAAGTTTCCATTCTCAGTTCAAGCGATAGACATTGTCGGGGCACCTCATCACTACACGCTAATCGTTGAAGGCGATACCACAACAGAACGGCCTTATACGCACCTTCAACTAGTCAACCACATCGGACTAAAAAGTGATAGCTCATATAGAGTATCCGGAGAGATAAAGAACACAGGCTCCAGCTGTGTTGATGGCATTAATGTTGTATCAGCCTTCTACGATGCTGACGGCAACATCGTTGATTGCAGCTTGGCTTCTCCTTATGCTTCACTGATTCCAGGGCAGATCACCGAATTTGAGGTTTACACATACTCAGACATCGACGAAATAGATCACTATGAGCTATGGACCGAGTGCGTGGAGAAGGCTTATTGGTGCGATGTCGCGATGGGGTGGAAGGTTTTCATCACTAGTAACTCGTCATACGTTGAGAACATCAGCTTCGATAGAAATGTGAAAACAATAAGATTCAACGTAGAGGGATATAGTGGTGTTGGCTGGTGCAGTGTAGCGGTGCCTAAGCAACTTCTGGGAGGACCGTTCACGGTTCTTGTGGATGGTGCAACGGTAACCCACACGCAGACTGAGAATGACACTCACAATTTCTTCTCGTTCACCTACCAACATAGTGAACATATGGTGGAACTCGTTGGAACCACCGTGATAGCAGAGTCAAGTTTTATATATTGTTCTGTCGAGCCAACGTCAGCAAACTACGGGGACATCAGCATAGAAATATCGGGGTACATAACTCCATTAGTCGATGAGACAAAATCAGTACCCATAACAATTCAATACAGCACAGACTCCGTTACATGGTTAGATGTCGCTACTGTCACATCTTCGTCCGAAGCAAACTATCATTATGTTTGGAGTCCTACACTTGATATTGGAACCTACTACGTCAGGGCGATGTGGGGCGGCTCAACGACATACACGAGCGCCACATCAGAGACAGCTATCTTCTACGTTACCACGGTTAGTAAAACAATCTCGCTTTCAATATCGAAGACGAGTATCACAGAAGGCAATGAAGTAACCGTGTCAGGTGCAATAGAACCTCCGGAGCAGGTTCCAATCACCTTATCGTATACAATGCCTGATGGTTCAACATTAACTAGGACGGTGACTTCAAACTCCGAAGGATTGTTCAGTGACTCATTTAAGCCGACCCTTACAGGCTCTTGGAGCGTAAAGGCAAGCTGGGCAGGTAGCGAAAGTCAAGGAGGGGCAACAAGCACCACCAAATCATTCACAGTTTTGGGAACAGAAGATGGTGATGGAATAGAAACAGTGGATGGAGCGGAAGGCGGGGACGGAACGGAGAACGGCAATGGAATGGATTTCTGGAACATGTGGGAAACAATCCCCTCATGGGTTCTAATACTCGTTGTAGTTGTTGCAATTGCTATTTTCCTAGCTTTGACTGCGATTATAGTTGCTACAAGAAAAAAATAGGAGCACAGTGCGTCTGCAAAAGTCAACAGATAATAAACATACTACGTAATCGTTTAGGTTTTTTCATACCTAGCGTGAGCACAGAAAAAAGGATGGTTCAAATCTCTTCCAGAAGATTTTGAACGATATGTTTAAGTTTTTGTGATGAAGTGTTATTGTGGAGATGAAATCGAATGCCAGTCTATGGATATATTCTAGTTACATTGAAGTCAGGCGCTGAAAGGGACGTTTGCGAGAAGGTTGCCAACTTCGAAGAGGTTATCCAAGTGGATGAGCTTTACGGCGAATACGACGCAATCGCAAAGGTGCAGGTTAAAGACCTAGCTGACTTGGACAAATTCTTGACAGATAAACTCAGATCATTATCAGACATCTTCCTAACGACAACAATGATTGTAGCAAAAGAATACAAAAACGAATAAGCCCATTAGAGACAAAACAGGTAAACGTCATTTTTTGGTTTCTTCCAAAAAAGAGCGAATTCACCGCCACTGAACCCAACTTTTCAAACATGAAACCACAGAACTTCTTCATAATCACACGAAAAGGAGCCTTGGGCTTGCGGGTTTCCTTTTCATGATTGACACAAACAAGAAAAAGAAAACATCCTCAAAGCAGTTGGAATCAAAGCTAAACATGGCGAAGAAATGAACGAAGGAGAATACAGAGGAACATTCAGAACCGTCAGCGATAAGGAACATGCTGAAATGATAAGACTCTACATTGAGGAAGGGCTTAGTTATGAAAAGATAGCTGAGCAGTTCAACCGGTCAAGTCGAACACCATTATTGCACTTACAGAAGCATAATCAAGCTATCTTGAAAAGCGGTTTTTGTCCCAACTATAGAAGAGTAAAAAGCAACCTTGAATCCGTATTGACTCAAAAAGGTTAAATTTTAACCACACGCGCATCTTGTTGAAGCTATGATGCTGAATTCCATAGCATTTCAAAGTAGTTTTTAAATATTTCCACAAAATACGGGTTTTTTGACCATATCATGGGAGATTTTTTCAGTCCTAGGTCCTTGGTATAAAAACAAGCTTCGTTTCCATCAAGCACCATACCTACAGAATTAGAGGAAGTGGAAAAAAATCGGCTCTGAACATGGGGATATCCGAAATTTGGGTCTAGGTCTAGTAATGCTTTTTTGGTTGCTAATACTTTTTTGTCTTCAGAAGTAAAAAAGATAATACGAAACTTCACACCATTATCAAATGCTTTCTTAAAACATTCACCAAAATAAAGGTGCGCCGCCCCAAAACCTTCAAATTCAGTAAAACAATCCAAGCACGTGTGGAGTTTTTCTAATTTTTCTTTCCACCAGCTTTTCTGCTGTTTGCCTCCAGAGATAATAACAAATTCTGGTTCCTTATCTCTATACACTGTTTTTGTTTTCATCTCTTTGAAACTATCGAGTAAGTTTAGCGTTTTAGTCTGTAATTGCAAAAAACGCTCGTTCTGTAGGTCCATCAAAATAGCGAGTCCGTCTTTAAGCGGAGTCGCTTCCCACCCAATTGGTGTGTCTAATACCTTTCGAGCCAAGCCACTTTTTTCTAGTTTGGGCATTATGCGGTAGACATCTTGTCGCGTTACTTTTGAGATTCGTGAAATTATTTTAGCCGTGCATTTTCTGTTTTGAACAAGTGTCATGTAAATTCTTGCTTGGCAAGAAGTAAGTCCCAAATCCATGAGAGTCTGGATTGCTCCATCATTATTTTGTTTTATCTTTTCCATTCTTTTCACAAGTAATCAAGTTATAGTTCAAAATAAAAAGTTTTCATCTTTTTGACTGTCTGTTGTCAGTGTGGGTAACACACACCAAAGATTAACTGAAAATTGTTTAGATTTAAGTATGTTTAAAAAAGAGGTAAAAAAATTGAAAACATCTAAAAATAAATTGATTGCTTTCGCTTTGGTTACTGTATTAACTATCGCTGCTGCTCTCATAAGTTGCTTGCCAATTGCCACTGCTCAGCAAACTGAAACCGCTGCTTATCTTTCATTTAGACCTAACCCTATAGGGGTAAACCAGGAACTGCTGATTAATGCATGGGTTTCACCTCCACCGCTGTTGGACTTTTCAACTTTCGAAGTAATTCCAAGATTTGGTTACATGTTCTATATCACTGATCCTAGTGGAAACATTGACACTGTTGGACCAATTGACCCTAGTCTTGAAGGAGCAACTTGGTTCACCTACAACCCAGACCAAGTCGGCGATTGGACCATTAAGTTTAGCTGGGCTGGAGATGAATTCTTCACAGCCTGCGAAACAGAAGAACAAACACTTATCGTTCAGCAAGATCCAATATCATCATGGCCCGCAGCACCACTTCCAACTGATGAACCTTGGAATTATCCAATAAATCCAGAAAACAGAGAATGGTACCAGATTTCAGGATTATGGGGTCAAAGAGGATATAATGCTTCTAGGTCCAACTATAATCCCTATAGCCAAGCACCAAGCTCCTCCCACATATTATGGAAACTTCCACCACAGGAGGGATTGGGAGGCCTTATAGGAGGAGAATTTGGCACCGGTCCCCACTATCCAACGAGTGATTCAAGTATCAGTACTGTCATGGCAGGTAGGGGATATTACCAATCAGATGGAATGATCCATTGTGTGGACATTCGCACTGGAGAAGAGCTTTGGACTACACCTGGCAGTTTCACGCATGGCATGATAGATACTGTGCCAATATATATCGACTGGGGCGGAGAATTAATAGTCTGGGACACAAAACTGGTGCCAACGCTAATAAACCTGGGTTCTCAACTTATCAAATACAATGCATTAACTGGAGAAGTCTTTCTCAACGAGACAGGTATCGAGAGTGAATGGAATTATTTAGACAATCCTTACGTCTACACCTTTGACATACCAAATAATCAATTGACTAAATGGAGCTGCTTCGGAATTGCCACTGACTTCTCGGAAAGGATAATATGGAATATTACAGTTCCATGGCCCTCACATGAAGAATTCATCATTCACGAAGACATGATTGCTTGCGTACTAGGTGGCTTTGCGCCGATAATAGGTTCTGGATCGATTGACGTGACAACAGGAGATGAACTATGGACTTCATTTGATTGCCCATATATGTACGAGAATCCCAACCCAACAGCTGCCTATGGAAAGGTTTTCTATCCTTCAATAAACAGACATTATGCTGCTGTCAATTTGAGAACTGGGGAAACTGAATGGTTAAGTGAGCAAGCTGACTATCCATGGGGAGGTTTCTGGGGTTATGGTACTGCTGCTGCCTACGACATGGTTTATGGACCAGGTTACGATGGAATTTATGCCTTTGATCAGAGCACCGGGTCAATCATTTGGCATTACCGTACAGAAGAGTCTGGATTTGAAACTCCGTCTTTCACGTGGCCGTTCTTTGAGCCTCTCCTGGTTGCTGATGGCAAAATTTATGCAGCTACTGGCGAGCACACACCTTCACGTCCTACTCCCAGAGGAAATGAACTGCACTGTGTCGATGCTTTCACTGGTGATCCAATATGGAGTATAATGGGATATTATACACCAACTGCTGTTGCGGAAGGCACCGTATTTGCTACCAATGCATATGACGGTTGTTCATACGCCTTCGCTAAGGGCGAAACCGTCACTACCGTCTCAGTATCAACAGAAGTCGCAGCAAAAGGCTCCAGCATACTGATAAAAGGCACGGTTATGGATATGTCTCCAGCGCAGCCTAATAGTCCCGCAATTTCTGATGCTAGCATGAGTGATTGGATGGAGTATCTGCATATGCAGCAGCCATACCCCGAAAATGCAGAAGGTGTCGAAGTGATCATAACGACTCTTGATCCTAATGGCAACTCCTATGAACTCGGCAGAACAACTAGCAGCTTAAGCGGCATTTATGGCTGTGCAATCACTCCACCGGTTCCAGGATTGTACAAGATTATTGCCACCTTCGAAGGATCAGACTCATACTATAGCTCATACGCTGAAACATACATAATTGTAGAAGAGGCACCATCAGCTGCACAGGCAATCGAGCCTGAGCCAGCAGCCCCTGAACCAACTACTCCAGAACCGACAGAGCCTGCACCAACGGAACCAGAACCGACAACACCAGCACCAACCGAACCTGAGCCTACCACTCCAGAGCCAACAGAACCCACAGCCGAAGCACCGTTGATCACAACAGACCTAGCTATAATCGCAGCCGTTGCAGTTGCCTGCATAATCGGTGTAGTAGCATTCTGGGCGCTACGAAAACGAAAATAATCCATCATTTTCCCCTCCCTCTTTTTTTGGGGAGTACAACTTTAACGGAGAAAGGGGCTGAAAAGGCTTCAGAAACGGAAATGAACGAAAGCGATAGCAGACAGTTTAAAAGGGGGTTTTGATTGTTTTTCCTCCTTATTCTCCAAAATCCTGTTCTGGAGCCTCAGCAAACCCTTTCTTTGGCGCGCGAATTAATTGATATTTACCTTTATTTATTTACGACCTTCCCCACCCCTATAAGAAAAAATGGAAAAGCCTAGACTTTTCAGTTTTTATTTATACTAAATTCAACATCAAATACTAAGTTGTAAGTTAAGGATAGCCTAACAATACTTCATTGTTGAAAACAGTACTTTTCTGAAAAATTCTTGAGGAGAGATTCTTCCATGATGATCTTTGAAGAAACGAACTTCCATGGCTCTCTTCTAATGAGCAGTCACTTCTGTTTTGGTCTAGCTGTCAGTAGAAGCACTAGCCCTGCCGTGAAGAATACTGCTTCAAAGAATTCATGATGAAGAATATCCCCCAGATCAATGATTCTTCCACTAACTATGAGATGGTGGAGAACAATCAACAAACCTACCAGAACGAAGACGAAACCTAATATTCTGGCATTAATTTTCTCCATATTTCGTCAAAGTGAAATCTTGAAATTCATTTATAAAAACAGTGGTTCAAAAAAACCATGTAAAGCTAGAATATGCACACAGCAACGCCGATTGACACCCGCTATTCCCCAATGCAAAGGTTTATTTTTTTCTTGTTTCAACTTTAAATCCGAGAAACAGGGGTACACCTAATTGAGGGAACCTTTCACCGAATTTGTTGAAGCTGAGCTAACCCCCGACATTCTATTAATCACATGTGGATTACCAGGAACTTGGAAGACAGAGACATCTCAGGAAATCTCGAAAATCAAGGGATACCCAATTCTCAGAACCGATTTGATTCGACTAGAAGTCCTCAAAAATGAGGATATCTTTGACGCGAAAGTTGCAGGAAACATGAACAAACGAGAGCTTGTCTATGATGAAATGTTTCGACAAGCAGAAAATCTTGCACAGAAAGGCAAAGGCGTAATATTGGACGCCACTTTTGTAACCCAGAAACTGCGGAACCGTGCCGCTGAGATTGCCGCAAAATACAAGATACCTTTTGTTATACTGCAGACTAGCTGCTCTGAAGACGCATCCATTACACGAATCTTGCGAAGAACCAAAGAGAATTATGAATCGAACGCCTTGACCAAGCAAGCCTACCTTAACAATAAGAAGAATTTCGAGTCCATCGACTTGGATGACCTCAAACAGAAACATCCACATCTTGAAATAATCCACTTGACAGTTGACACCGAATACGACAACCCAGAAGACTGGTATATAATCGGGAAAGAAGTTAGATAATTGGGCTCAGTTACAACATGATAATCGATTTGCATATTCACTCAAAAACTTGCTCTGACGGAAACCTCTCTGTTAAAGAGATAATTGAAGAAGCTAGAGCCAGAAAAATTGGGTTAATGTCGATTACAGATCACGACGCAATCGGCTGTCAAGAAAAAGCCATGGCTCTAGCAAAGAAAAATGGAATCCATTACATTTACGGGGTTGAATTGAACGTCTCTTTTTCGCACCCCCAATTTCACAATGGCAAATCAGTGTCCTTAGATCTCTTAGGTTACCAATTTGACATAAACAATAAGGCATTAAAGAAGCAACTTCAACAAATCGGGAAATATAGGGAAGAAAGAGCCAGAAAAATCCTAGAAAAGATTAATGCAGAGTTCGAAAAAGAAGGTCTCAAAAAATTAACAAAAAACGATTTGATCGAAATCCAAAACTCCGCTGATGGTGCGCTAGGGAGACCCCACATAGCAGACTATCTAGTGAGCAAGAACATTGTTAGAGACCGGCAAGAAGCTTTTGACAAGTATCTTGTGAAATGCAACGTTCCCAAGTATCCACTTCACATTGAAGAGGCGTCAAGTCTGCTGAGAAATGCTGGGGGAATAGTAGTGCTGGCCCATCCTAACGACCCCCACGGAACCTCCCTCATAAAGTTGACTAGATCACTACATGAACAGACTGATATAATCGAAGATTCGATGCTAAGTTACCTTGACGGTATAGAATGCTGGCACTCCAGAAACAATGCCAAAACAACGAATCATTACATAAACTTTTCAAAAAAACATGGACTAATCATGACTGGAGGAAGCGACTGCCACCAGAAACCCATCATTATGGGAACAGTTAAAGTCCCAGATTTTGTGTCTCAGCAATTCAACTGGTGAGAAGTTTTTCTGATCAAAACTGTTTAGCATAATCTTTAGCTAATTCGAAGTATGCCTTTGCCTCTTTTGTTGCTTCGCTCTTTTCCTCTTTGTCCACACTGGGGTCGTTTAGTTTAAAACTGATTACTTTTCCTCGCACATAAGCTCGGTAGCACTTGTAGAAATTAAGCAGTTTCTCTAACTCTTGATCTCCCGAATATTTCACATATCGTTCAACAAAAAAACTAGACAAATCGGTTCTATCTTTAAAGTCCAAGTCCATAGCTAAGAAAGCAATGTCAGCGGCAACATCAGAATACCTGAATCTTTCGTTGAATTCTATCGCGTCAAAAATGTAAATCTTATCTGCAACAAAGATGTTACCCGAATGGATGTCTCCATGTCCCTCTCTGATTCGATTCTCAGCAACTCTCTTCGCAAAAAAGGCGGCGTTTCTCTTCATGAACTCAGTTATTCTTCCAAGAATAAACTGGTAATTTTCCATTGATACCGTTTCGCCGATGAATTCCTTGGTTTGGTCAAAATTTTCTAACCAATTAGTTTCTATCATCGGCAAAGACCCGAACTCTCCTATTCTCTTATCTGTTTCCGCTTTCGAATGGAATTCAGCAATGATCTTCGCCAATGCGTCAATAAGTTTTTTATCCACCTTTCCCTCTTCGAGAAGCCGGGTCATAATCTTTTCTTCTGGCATTCTCTTCATCTTTACAGCATATTCAACGGTCACCCCGTTGCCCTTTATTTTGATAACATCTAATCTGTTGACGGGAACAACCTCAATGTACATATCACCACATAAACGCCTGTTGAGCTCCAACTCTTTTTCGCAGAAGAAACGTCTCTTCTCAAGGGTTGAAAAATCTAAAAATCCAAAGTCTACAGCCTTTTTCATCTTGTAAACAAAATTTCTAGTTAAGAAGACGAATGATATGTGGGTTTGTTTCAGTTCAATTTGTCCCTTTTCTCCATCATAGGCTTCAGGTTTCCTTAGGGCTTCTACCACCTGCTTCTGAAGCTTCAGGTTATCTTCAAGCTTGTTATGATTGCGGAGAGGCATTTTTTTGTCTGAATCTTTCAATGAGATTGGCAACACCTTTCTGCTATAGACAAAACTTCAATGAGCTATATAGGTATACTTCACTAAGAATTTAGAATCCCCACTAAAACAATTTCCATTTCTTCGCACTTTAACTTCTTAATCTTCTGCGATATAATTGAACCACTTCTCTATCATTTACAACCAATGTTGTCCGTCCTCTTATGATAGTTCTGGAGTATCCAGTCTTTTCATTTCGCCATAAAGCCTTAAATATCCTGCTTGTTACTGACTTGGACGATAGATATGCCAAAATGGGGCTACTCAATAACAGACGTGGATCTTGAGAAGACGGTTAAAGCTAGCGGACGCGAATTGAGAGTGTCTCATAAACACGCAAGAGAAATATGCAAAACAATAAACGGAATGAAACTCGATCAAGCCAAAGAATACCTTCATCAGGTTATCCTAAAGAAAAAAGCTGTTCCATTCCTCAGATTTAACAAAAAAGTAGGACATCGCAAAGGTTTGGAAAAAGCCTTCTCCGGCAGATATCCTGTTAAGGCTGCACAACAAATTTTGAAAGTGCTTGAAGGCGCTGAGGCAAACGCAGAATATAAAGGCCTTGACATGGAGCAACTTCGAATAATTCACGCCTCAGCCTACCCGGGAATGAAAATAAAACGATATATCCCCAGAGCCTTCGGGCGATCATCACCGCGCTTTAACACCCTTTCTCACGTAGAGCTTATTCTAGAAGAGATGGAGGCAACTTAATGTCTGTTGTTAAACATTTCATAGAAGATTCCATAAAGAGGGCAGAGATTGACGAATTTTTGCAAAATGAATTCGAAAGGGCAGGATATGGAGGCGTAAGCATCACAAAAACCCCTCTGGGAACCCACCTAGTAATATATACAATGCGCCCCGGCATGGTCATCGGAAGAGGCGGAGAAACCATAAGAACACTTGCAACCGTTCTTGAAGAAAAGTTCCAGCTTCCCAGCCCCCAGATTTCAGTAGCTGAAATCGAAATCCCCGAACTCAACGCCTTTGTTGTGGCTTCACGAATTTCCTCAGCATTGAAGCGGGGAGTCCATTATCGAAGAGCTGGTTTCTGGGGTCTAAACCAAATCATGGAAGCTGGCGCACTGGGCGCAGAGATTATTATTAGCGGCAAATTACGGACGGATAGGGCTCGATACGAAAAATTTCGAGTAGGATACTTGCCTAAGAGTGGGGAGCCTCCTAGGAAATATATGAGAAAAGCGGAGTTGCACGTTCAGTTGAAACCTGGAATTTTGGGAGTGAAAGTGCGGCTGATTCCCCCTGAGGCAGAGTTTCCCGATCAGGTAAAAATACAGATAATTGAGGAAGAAATAGAGAAAGAACCACAAATGGATACCGTGGAGGAAACGGTCGTAGAGAAAGAAAAAGCACCTGAACCAGAAGTTCTCCCGGCTGACGAAGTTGTAGTGGAAGAAAAACCCGCTACTCCTGTGGAGAAAAAGGTTGTAACTGAAGAGAAAGTTGCTGAAGCCGAAGTTTCTTCAGCTGAGGAAAATAAAGAGGCTGGAGAATAAGATGGCAATCTTACGGCTAAAAGACATTCGCGATTTGTCTTCTGAGAAACGAAAAGAAAAGATAACCGAATTTAGGACAGAACTGGCAAGATTAAAAACAATGGTTGAAGCAGGCGGGTCTATTGACAACCCTACCAGAATACGAGAACTCCGTAAAACCATCGCTCGTATACTCACAGTCGAAGCTGAAGAAAAACGAGGGAATGAAAAGAAATGATGAAGATCACACCCAGCATAGTTCAACATGAATTCATCGGCCTCGAGACCAAGGTGGTTAGCAGTTCAAACCCTCACGTTGTAGGAATCTCAGGTAGAGTAATTGATGAAACTCGCAACACATTCACAATATTCCATAATGGAAAAAGAAGATTTGTCATCAAGGATACGACTATTTTTGATTTTGTTATGCCGGACGGAACAGTTGTAGAGATAGACGGCAAAGTTGTCATGGGACGACCTGAGAATCGAATTAAGAAGCGACCTAAGAGGTTATGGTAGATGGCATCCCTTACTTCAAAAAGACCAAAGAAAACATGCGATGACATATACTGTCCATTTCACGGAAAACTCTCCCTGAGGGGACACGCACTGGAAGGAATCGTAGTCAGCCACAAGATGGAAAAAACTATTATCGTTCGTCGCGACTACCTGCATTACGTCTCAAAATTTAAAAGATACGAACGAAGACGCAGCAACATCCCTGCACACAGTCCTCCCTGTCTAGAAATCAAAGCAGGAGACAAGGTGAGATTAGCAGAATGCCGTCCAATAAGTAAAACCGTCTCGTTCGTTGTCATAGAGAAACTGGAGGAAGGACCTGGTGGCAGCAAGAGCTAAGTCTCGCGCATTCATGGCGAAAGGCGTTGTCGGTCAGAAACCAAAGATTTCTCGAGGATTACCAAACGGGTCCCTCGTGAAATGTGCAGACAACTCTGGTGCTCGAGAGATTCGGATAATTCAAGTTGTTGGATACAAAGGACGATTATGCCGGGTTCCATCGGCTTCTGTGGGGGACCTAGTCACTGTCTCAGTTAGAAAAGGGACGCCTGACATGAGAAAAAAGATCTTTCACGCGGTTGTGGTTCGCCAGAGAAAACCGTTTCGGCGTGTTGACGGAATCTGGGTTCAATTCGAGGATAACGCAGCTGTCATAATGACTCCTGAGGGGGAAATGCGGGGTTCAGAGATTCGGGGACCCATTGCAAAGGAGGCAGCAGAGAAGTGGCCTAGAATCGCCAGCGCTGCTAGCATCATCGTATAGGAGATTTAAGAGATGAAGACAACAAAACCTACTAAACAGAGAAAGAGGCTGTATCAAGCTCCTCTCAACGAACGATACAAAAGATTCTCTGCGCCCCTCTCATCTAAGCTTAAGGAGTCTCACAGCACCAGCTCGGTTCCTGTGAGAAACGGAGACACCGTTATGATCATGAGGGGAGACCGTAAGGGTTCCGAAGGAAAGGTCACTCAGATTGATCGGAAAAAATACCGGATATTCGTTGAGGGCACGACTCGGGAAAAGGTGGATGGAACCACGACCCTTATTCCTATTCATCCTTCAAAAGTAATGATAACACGCCTAAATCTTGATGATAAATGGCGCAAAAAGATTCTGGAAAGGAAGGGTGTAACTGAGAAAGCTGAAATCGCCAAAGAAGAGCCTCCGAAAAAAGAGGCAAAAAAGAAGAGAAAAACAAGAAAAGTAACTGAAAACTCTGGAGGAACATAAGTTGGGAAGAAAAGGCGAACGTGGACATTTAAAGAGGAAACCGGCGCCGAAGATGTGGCCTATTCATCGAAAAGAAGCTGTTTGGACTGTTATGCCCAAGCCCGGTCCTCATTCCCTTTCACGTTCTTTACCGCTTGTCCTTATTGTCCGGGATATGCTCAAATTCGCCAAAACAAGTAAGGAAGCCAAGAACATAATTTCTCAAGGAAAGATAACGGTTAATGGAAAAGTCAGACGGGACGAGCATTTTCTTGTCGGTTTGATGGATGTCATCTCGGTACTTGACGCTAAGAAATCTTATCGGGTCCTACCTTCAGAGAAGGGTCTCCTTCTTCATCCAATTGATTCCGATGAAGCAGCTTTCAAACTCTGTCGAATAGAAGACAAAACTGTTGTAAAAGGTGGGCGTGTGCACCTCGATCTTCATGACGGCTCAAGTTATTTGATTGATGTAAGCAAGCCTGAGAATCCAGAAGAGGATATATATCATACTCTTGATGTCCTAAAGCTCAGCGTTCCTGATCGAGAACTTCTTGGGTACATGAAGCTAACTGTAGGAGCCCCTGCAATAGTAATCGACGGAAAAAACATAGGCCAAATTGGCAAGGTTATCACTATCGAAAAAAAACCAAGCAAAAAACGTAGAGACCTGCTCGTTACCGTTAAAGACATTGACGGAGACCAATTCCAGACAATCCTCGATTTCGTTTTCATCCTAGGCGACGCTGAACCTTCCATATTCCTACCGGAGGCGGATTGACTTGGCAGAAGAAAAAGTAGCCCCTCCTGTGGAGAAAAAGGTGGTAACTGAAAAGAAAGTTGCCAAAGCAAAGGTTAAACCTGTAGAGAAAAAGCCTATAGCCGAGGAGAAAGTGGAACCCAAAATAGCTAAACCATCAAGCGGAGAATTGACTGAAAACCCCATGCTTAAGCCTAGAATAGAAAAAATAACTGTTAACATGTCAGTTGGACAATCCGGAAAACCTCTGGAACAAGCGACAACGATTCTCCAACAACTAACAAATCAAAAGCCCTCCCGGAGACAAGCCAAAAAAACAATACGAGAATTCGGCATCAGAAAAGGGGAATCTATAGCATGCCTAGTGACTCTTCGACAGAAAAAAGCAGAAGAATTTCTCAAGAAAGCTCTCCAAGCCGTCGATAACAAGCTTTCAAAGTACTGTTTTGATCATCAAGGCAACTTTTCTTTTGGAATTAAAGAACATATAGATATTCCCGGCACTAAATACGTTCCAGAACTTGGCATCCACGGCATGGATGTTTCAGTTTCACTCGACAGAGCAGGATATCGCGTTAAACGTAGACATCGTGGCAAGTCTAAAATCGGAAAAAACCATCTGCTGACCGCTGACGAAGCGATACTATTTATTAAAGACGAGTTTGATGTTGAAATAACGTAAAAATGGTGAAACCATGGTGAAACAGCAATCTAAGACAGAGCGAAAGTCCGGTAAGGGTAGTCGACCCTGTAGGCGATGCGGCTCCTACGGTTCGCTTATCCGCAGGTACGATTTAAACCTGTGTCGCCAATGCTTTAGGGAGATTGCTACAGACCTAGGTTTCAGGAAGTATGAGTAAAAGGAGATGTTACAGTTTTGCCTATGATGGACACGCTCGCAAACGGTTTAACCACCATAATTAACAATGAGATGCGCCGAAAACGCGAATGCTTAATCAATCAAGCTTCCAAACTTTTAGGGCGTGTCTTAAGAGTTATGCAGTTGAACGGTTACATCGGAGAGTTCGAATTTATCGATGATGGACGCTCAGGAAAATTTAGAGTTCAGCTCCTCGGTCGAGTCAATAAATGTGGCGCCATAAAACCTAGAATTCCAGTAAATTCTAAAGAAATAGAAAACTGGGAAAAACAGTTTCTTCCCTCTAGAGACATAGGAGTACTGATATTTTCTACTTCCCAAGGAGTTCTGTCACATAAAGAGGTTAAACAGAAAAAGATCGGTGGGCGTCTATTGGCCTTTGTTTATTAGGAGAAACGGAAGATGCGTGCAATTGAAACCGTGACAACTGTTGAAATCCCTGAAGGCGTAGAGGGAACGCTTGAAGGTAGAATCGTCACGATAAAGGGTGAAAAGGGAGAATTGGTCAGAGACTTTTCTCATGCACCCATAAACATTCAACTGGAAGACAAGACAGTAACAGTTCAGGCGAGTTGGCCTCGCAAAAAGGAAGCTGCCCTTGTAGGAACTGTCTGTTCTCATATTCAGAATATGATAAAGGGAGTAACGAAGGGATTCACCTACAAATTGAAGATCGTTTTCTCCCACTTTCCAATAACAGTCAAAATTAAAAAGAAAACATTGACCATCGAGAACTTCACTGGAGAACGAAACCCGCGCAAAGCCAAGATAATGGGAGACACGAAGGTCACAGTCAAAGGAGACGATATTATCGTACAGGGAATCAACCTTGAAGATGTCAGCCAAACTGCCGCGAACATTCAAAATGCAACAAGAATTAGACGAAAAGATCCGCGAGTGTTCCTGGATGGCATCTACGTCTACGAGAAACATGAGGGAATCCAAGAATGACACAGAAAGAGCAGGAAACAATCGCAGAGAAGCAATTCCCCAAAAAGGATCATGGTGGACACAAGAAACCCAAATTTAGGCGCCAAGAAAGCTGGAGATACAAACGCGTGAGGAATACTTGGAGAAAACCTCATGGCATAGACAGTAAAATGCGGAAAAAAGTTAAGGGATGGCCCGCCTCTCCAACCACCGGTTACCGAAGCCCCAAGAAAACAAGAGGGCTCCATCCATCAGGATTCGTGGAGACTCGGGTTCAATCAGTGGAGGATTTGGAGGGAATAGACCCTGAATTGCAGGCTATAAGAATAGCTCGTACAGTCGGGGGTAGAAAAAGAGTTGAGATCCTAGCCTTAGCTGAGGAAAAAGGAATCCACGTTTTAAACCCAAGAACGATACGAGGGCCTGAAGAGCTCAAGGAAAGCGCTGAAACAGAAGAAACAGAAAGCCTGTCTGAGGGAGAGAAGTAAAGTTGAGTCTAAAAAGTCAGCGCCGGTTAGCTGCCGAGATCTTGAAGGTCGGTGAAGGCCGAATTTGGATAGACCCGGAAAGAATAGATTACGTTGAAGCAGCCATTACCCGAGAAGAGATCAGAAAGTTGATTCACGAAAATGTTGTCAAATCCCTTCCCAAGAAAGGTATCAGTCGTGCTCGAGCCAGAGTTTTGAAAGAAAAGAGGAAGAAAGGATTGAGGAGAGGACCCGGAGGAAAAAGCGGTAATGCTCGGGCAAAGATCTCAAAGAAGCAGGCTTGGATGAACCAGATAAGACCCTTGAGAGAGAGACTGCGCGAATTGAAGGAAAGCCGCGCTATTACAGAAAGTGTTTACCGTAAAATGTATGACATGTCAGAAAGCGGAGTCTTCGAGTCGAAGGCTGATTTAGAACGCTACATCCGAACCCATGGTTTGTGGAGGAGACGATAATGGCAACTGGCCCAAGATACCGAGTTCCTTTTCGCAGACGGAGAGAGGGAAAAACAAATTATCGATCCCGCAGAGCCCTCGTCTTGTCTCGTGTGCCTCGTTTAGTAGTTCGACTCACTCTGAAACACGCAATAGTTCAGGTAATCGAAGCCGAAGCCATAGGCGACAGGGTTGTTGTTTCAGCTCATTCACGTGAATTGATGAAGACCTACGGTTGGCTGAGCAACTGTGGAAATGTTCCATCCGCTTATCTAACTGGTCTCTTGTGTGGTTTCAAGGCAATGGCTAATGGCGTGGAAAAAGCTTTCTTGGATATTGGTTTGCATATTCCCTCCAAGGGAACGCGAATTTTTGCCGCCCTTAAGGGGGTTGTTGATGCTGGTGTTGAAGTTCCCCACAGTGAAGATATACTTCCCGACGAAAGTAGAATAAGCGGAAAACATATTGCAGAATATGCAAGTCATCTGGCTTCAGACGCCGAGGTCTATAAGCAGAAGTTTTCTAAGTCTCTTTCAAGAGGATCACGGCCAGAAGAGCTATCTGAACACTTTCTTGCAGTAAAAGACAAGATCACGTCTTCGTTGGAGAAAAAAGTGAAAAAACAGAAGGAAGAAACATGAGTTCCAGTAACGAGAAGCTTGAGAGTTGGATCCCCCGTACAAAGCTGGGGAGAATGATTCTTGAGGGGAAAATCTCTTCCATAGAAGAGTTATTCATGGAAGGACAAAAGATAAGGGAGCCCGAGATAGTTGACGTTCTTCTTCCCGATCTGGGAAACCGCGACGGTTACGTAGGTTTAGGTTCAGGAAAAGCAAGGCAGGTGCGCTCCGCCATCGAGAAAGCTGCTGTGGACGCACGCCTAAAAATCACCCCTGTACGTCGAGGCTGCGGATCCTGGGAATGCGGGTGCGGAAAACCACACACTCTGCCATTCCAAGTTCGAGGCAGTTGCGGTGGGGTTGAAATTGTTCTGATTCCTGGACCGAGAGGTTTAGGTATTGTTGCAAGCGGGGCAGCCAAGGTTATCCTAGGATTGGCCGGTGTAAAGGATTGTTGGACGCAAAGCTATGGCTCCACGAGAACTGTGCCCTCTTTTGCTTTCGCCGTCTTTGATGCTATCAAAAAAACCTACCTATTGGTTACACCAGGGGATTGGGTGAGTTAAGTTGGATAAACAACTGAAATGTTTGGTGGCAGTACGGATTCGCGGTATGAGTGATGTTTCTCAGGAAGTCAAAGATACGTTAAGTATGCTGCGGCTAAACCGAAACTGTCACGCCACATTGGTTGATGATCGTCCCGCCTACAAGGGCATGTTACGGAAAAGTAAGGATTACCTGACTTGGGGTGAGGTCTCCCAAGAGAACATAGCGCTGCTTTTGAAGAAGAGAGGAAGACTTGTAGGCGACAAAAAATTGACTGATGAATACGCCAAAGAATTGGACTATGAATCGTTGGATGACCTAGCTGAAGCCATATTCAAGGTGAATATTGAGTTCAGCAGTCTTCCTGAAGTGAAACCTGTGTTCCGTCTTCGCCCACCGAAAAAAGGCTTCAAAGGGAAAATTAAACGAAGTTTTGCCGCTGGTGGAGAACTCGGATATAGGGGAGACGCAATCAACGATCTCCTAAAACGAATGGTGTAACCGACACAAGCGATAATCTTTATAGTTACCGTATCAGCACACTCTCAGTTAAGGAAGGAATTCAGTTGGACAATGCATGGTGGAGACGAAGAAAAAAGAAAAATCCTTGGTTCAATGATATCTATGAGGAACTTGAAAGACTCGGAGACATGATAGATGAAACTATCCAGAAAGAATTTGAAAAGTCCTCCCAGAATACGCCAGTCAGACGTAATCGTAACCAAAGTTTTTCCATAAAAATTGGTCCTGACGGAAAGCCAAGGATTCAAGAGTCTAATAGCCGTGAGCCACAGCAGAATGAACCCGAGATCAGTGATGATCCTGAGCCTTTAATCGATCTCATCGAGGAAGGAGAGATATTGGTTGTTTTAGCGGCGCTTCCGGGAGTCGAAAAAGATGAAATCGACCTTCGTCTAACTGAGAATTGTCTAACTGTCTCCGTTGATACGGATAACTTTGAATGGTATGATGAATTGAAGCTTCCAACTAAGGTGGATCCAAAGTCTGCGTGTGCGTCGTTCAAGAACGGCGTGCTGGAAGTAAGAATAAAAAAATTTGAGAAGCTATTTAGAGATGGTAGAATATTTGTGAAAAAGTGAGGTTTGACGTTTGCCAACTAAAGATAGGAAAGTCAGAAAAAAGCGTGGTTCCAGAACCCATGGGTACGGTCAGGTAGGGCAGCACAGATGTAGAGGCGGGAGGGGAGGAACTGGAAAAGCTGGTCTCGATAAACATAAATGGACATACGTGCTAAAATATGACCCCACATACTGGGAAAAGAAAGGCTTCGTGTCCACCAGGACCCTCGGCAAAAAGATTAGCGTTATTAATGTGGGAAAACTGGATGACCTAGCTGACAAACTGGAATCCGAGAAAAAACTGGAGAAAAAAGAGAAAAAAATCTTTCAAAATAAGCAAACCTATGCTTGTTAAGATCGCGTCACATTCAGAAGCTGCCTCTAGGAAATTGGAAGAGGCAGGAGGACAAATCCTCAAAGAAGAAGAATAGACGCTGATGTTTTTCTTAGCCTTAGCTGATTGAGTAAACCAGGAAGTCAAAGTGTTTATATTTGTGTTCCACATACGCAACTTAACAACTCAGCTTAAAAAATCTTGAACTTAAGAATGAAGGCGAGTAGATCATGGCTGGCAGATTTCTTTCACTGTTCGGACCGCTGTCACGGTTTTTGCCTGAAGTAAGTTCACCAACTCGAAAAGTGAGCTTCAATGAAAAACTCTTCTGGACAGCCATGGCACTAATAATCTATCTGGTTATGAGTGAGGTATCTCTCTTCAACGTTGGGGGAGGAGGATGGGCACTTGAAAGCCTCAGAATAATTTTTGCTTCGAACCGAGGGACTCTCACAGAGCTTGGAATTGGCCCAATAGTAACGGGCGGTCTTATTTTGCAATTGCTTATAGGCTCCGGAATTATAGCTGCTGATTTAGGTAACCCAGAAGATCGTTCTCTCTTCACAGCAGCTAACAAGGTCTTTTCAATAGTTCTAACTGGAGTTCAGGCTTCTGCCTACATCATAGGCGGTGTATATGGTTCTCTGGACATCATTACATCCCTTGTGGTCTTTGGTCAACTTATATTCGCTGGTATAGTGCTGATCCTCTTGGACGAAATGATACAGAAAGGTTGGGGAATGGGAAGCGGAATTAGCCTTTTCATTCTAGCAGGAGTAGCGCAACGCATTATGTGGTCCAGCTTTTCTCCATTCGGACCTATGGAGGACGGCAAACATTATGGAGCATTCATCGCCCTTGGTGAAACAATTATTGGCAGGGAATCATTCATAAACGCCTTTTTCAGATACAACACAGATGGCGCTCTTACGGACCTTCCAACTATGTTAGGTTTCATAACAACAGTCGTCGTCTTCATCATAGTAATCTACATGGAAGGCGTAAGAGTTGAACTTCCAATCTCACACGCCAATTACCGAGGATTCCGAGGCAAATACCCCATCAAACTTCTCTACGTCTCAAATCTACCTGTAATATTCGCCTCCGCCCTCTTCGCCAACATCTACGTCTTCGCCCAACTTCTGTCAAGCCATTTTGGCCCGAACAATTTCTGGATCAACCTTCTAGGCACCTTTGGAGGCGAAGGAGGAGCACCCACCGGAGGTCTTGCATATTACGTGACCTCCCCTCGAAGTTTAGCACAAGTCGGTGCCGATCCATTGAGGGCTCTCATTTTCGTAGGCATCATGGTTGGATTTGCGGTGATCTTTTCGATCACATGGCTGGAAGTAGGAGGCTTAGGACCCAGCACTGTTGCACAACAGCTTGTTGACTCGGGTATGCAGATTCCAGGATTCCGCAGGTCAGGCAAATCCATAGAATTGATTCTTAAACGTTACATTCCTGTAGTTACAATCCTTGGGGGCGCAATAATAGGTTTGATCGCCTCTGTCGCAGAGTTCTTCGGAGTGTTCGGAACAGGTATGGGCATACTGCTTGCAGTAGGTATCTTATATCAGTATTATCAACTACTTGTTCAGGAGCAGGTTGCTGAGATGTATCCAGCCTTGGGTCGCGTGTTAGGAGGATAAAAGTTGAGTAGACCTATCGTGATCACAGGAATTTTTCAACGCTACGGGAGAAGTGAACCATGAGTTCCTTTTTGGCGCAACCTCCCTATGTAACGATAATTATTCTTTTTGTTTCCATAGCTATGTCCTTTGCGTCCTCATTCATTAACAGCCGTTTCATGCCTAAGGAGCATCGCCAAAAAGTCAGGGAACTACAACATAAGATCTCTGCTTTAACTAAAGAAAAAAATGAAAACATGAAACAGGCGAAGAGCACAGGCGACAAAAAACTGCTCAGGAAGGCTCAGAAACAAGAGAAACATCTTCTTCAGCTTCAATCTCAAGCCCTTTCTTTATCCTCTAAACAGTTTAGAGTGTTACCTATCACAATGCTGCTCTTTCTTTTCGTCTGGCTCTTGCTGACTGGAAACGTTCTCGGCTTTAGATTGTTCGATAGTCCATTCATCGGTCCTGATCCTGTAGCATATCTCCCATGGTTGGAGGGTGTATTGCCCCTAAGTCTGTTCTACTGGTATCTCATCTGCTCATTTCTCTTCGGAACTCTATTCTCTCGCATCTTCGGATTGACTGGGGGAGTCGATTAAATGTCAATACCTTCTAAACTCAGTAGGATTCTCGGAAGTCAAAGAGTTGAACGTATTTACAGTGGCAATCTGTTCCACAGTTGTCTCAGAAGCTTCCTAGGGCAGACAGCAAAGAATCTTTAACATGAAATGGCGGCTGTCAGACTGTGAAAAAGCGTGGTAGAGAAGAGAAGAAAAAAGTTGTAATATGTGTTAGCGGAATGACTGGTTCCGGAAAAAGCACAGTGGCGAAAAAACTAGCTGAGAAATATAGACTTGATTACGTTTCTGGTGGAAACGCTTTGAAGATCTTAGCTCAGGACGAGGGCTACAATCCTGATATAACCGGCTGGTGGGAAACCGCTGAGGGACTGAGGTTTCTTCAACAGAGGATGGGAGACCCAGCTTTTGACAGGAGAATTGATGAAAAGTTGCTGGAGCTGGCAGCGGAAGGGAACGTTGTTCTTGACAGCTGGACCATGCCTTGGCTGTTAAAGGAGGGGTTCAAGGTATGGTTGGAGGCTTCGCCTAAGGTAAGAGTCAAGAGAGTGGTAAATCGAGACTCTATCAGCATTGAAGAGGCGGTAAAAGCCTTGAAAGAAAAAGATGAAAAAACCAGGCAGATATACAAGAGTCTCTACGGCTTCGATTTAGGCCACGATCTTTCTCCATTCAATCTTGTTCTCGCCACAGACGAGCTGGACCCCGATGAGGTCTATCAGGCCGTATGTTTAGTTACTGACCGCCTAGTTTTTGGAGAAGCATAGTTCTCTTTAATGTGAAAAAAATTTCTTGTCAGTAGTTCCTTTTTGTGCTACCAGTAGAAAAGAATCTGGTCTAGATAGAAGAAGACTGGATGTGCTTGCAACACGTAATAGGATATGAGTATTAACAGTATGGCTTGTCTAAGAGGCATTATTGCGTGTTTTTTATAATGGTAGCTTAGCAAGGCTAAGCCCATGTTAATGATGGTGAGCAGAATGAAGACGCGACTTAATGCAAGGCAGATTACAGCTTCGCTTAGTCTGTCAACTGAAACGTCCACCATCCAACCATCTTCAGAGGAAGTTTGGCTTGTAGCTCGAGCTATCATTCCGTCAAGGGCGTCCAGGAGAAGTATAAGAAAGAGAACGATTATAGAAGCGGCAATGGCTCTTTCGGAGAGTAGCAGGTAAGCTATTGGGCTGCAGACTAAACTTAGTCCTGAGATCATGTTCGCTTTCACCTGTCTTAAGAGCGGGAATCGCGTTAAAACTGGTTTCAGAATCATCCTAAATGCTGAGAAGGCCTTGGCCATGGAGACCTGCAATCAATATCACCCCCAACATCACTGTTAGGACAGTATCGTAGATGGTCAGTTTTTTTAGGTTTCTCGGAGCCAACCCCAGAAACATCACCTTTTCGCTTAATGGATAAAATGGTCTTGTAGGTCGCGTTAAGAGGTCAAGGAAATAGTGGCTCACAAAACCTATGAGGATGCATTTACCCACTGATGCAGAGAAAAACATGATAGCTATGGAGATTATCATTGCCAGCAACAGTCCGGGTAGTTCATGCCAGCGGGTTCTTGTTTCAGATTTGAATCTCAGTGTCTTCATTGCTGTTCTTAAGTGGAAGATGTGGTCTAGATCTGTGATTGCCGATGCTATACTTGTTACAATTAGTGTTGTTGGAGATACGATTGAGGGAGCGCCTAAGACCATTAGTAGGTTAGCGAAAAAAACGTGACCAAGTGTATTCAAAAGTTCACCTTTCCATTTTTTGTTATGAAACTACTTTTACGGCGTAGGCTGTTTTATGTTTTTTCTGTTACAAGAATTTATCCAAAAGTTTTTGAAAGTTTTCTCTTTTCCGTTCCAGCTTGTAATCTCGCAGTGCTTTTATCAGTTCTTTTTCTTCAACTTTCCCCAGCTTCTCCTTCACAGTCTCCGCGATTTGGCTTCCCAAGAAAAGGTACTGGCAGACAGAAGTAACATTCGAAACTCTCCGTTTGATGCTGGCTGTCTCAAAATCCACAAGATAAGCGAGGTCATCGGCATCAACGAGGATATGTTTCGGCGCATTACTCAGCTCTCCATGATCCAAGCCAGCCTCATCAAGCCTGTAGCATTGCTCCAAAACATCTTTTAAAACAAGGCGAACATGCGACTGTGCTTCTTTCTCTCTCAATGATTCGATCCATTGAGGAAAGTGTGTTCCTTCAATCAAGTCCATGAGGAGAAAATTTTCGCTGATTTCAAACAGTTTTGGCCCAACATCTATGGCATTTGCTATTCTGAGCATTTCTCCTTCATGGGACATTGCCTTCCGGTCAGCGTCAACTCTGCGAATCTTCAAGGCGGCTTTGCCTGAGTGAGTGTAGGCTACAACAACGATACCCACGCAACCTTTCCCCAGAACCGGCACCTCAAAAATCCTCTTTTCTCCAGTGAACTCCATAGCTTTTACTCCGAGCCTCTCCAACTCTTTGAGGCGTCTGTCCACTTCTTCCTGTTCGCATCTTGGATAACATAGAATTTTACAGTGTTTTGGTTCACTGAGCCTCTGCAGGGACACCACTTCACCCGCCTGCAACTCTTCTCACGTCAAATACTAGTTTCCTGAGAACAGTTATTAAATATGGCATTTCATCATCTGAATTATTGGCAGGTTCCATGTCCATAATATCTTTGCTCTCTGATTTCGGTCATAAGGACCCCTACGTAGCGGAGATGAAAGCCGTAATCCTCTCCATTAATCCCCAAGCCCGCATCGTGGACATAACTCATAAAATTGAAAAGTTTAACATCCGCATGGGCGCCTATGTCCTAGCCTCAGCAGCCCCCTACTTTCCCCCAAACACAATTCATGTGGCAGTTGTAGACCCTGGCGTGGGAACAAAAAGACGCCCCATAATCGCAGAAACCAACCGTAGCCTCTATGTGGGACCCGACAACGGGCTCCTCATGCTGGCTGCCCACAAAGAAAACATCAAAAACGTTTACCAAATAGACAACCCAAAATACGTACTATCCAACGTGTCAAAAACTTTTCACGGAAGAGACATCTTCGCCCCAGCAGCCGCGCATCTAACAGAAGGAACAA
>SMTZ1_10000857_pt1 | contig 29624 bp, 28 predicted proteins | sample DeeMarSWOR136_30_FD_25667 | JGI IMG/M metagenome (IMG submission 25667) | reverse complement strand
ACGGGCAAGTCCGTCTTCGCCACCAACCTTGCATTTGCACTGACGAAAAGGAGCAGGCGAGTTCTCCTCGTCGACGCCGATTTTGGACTCGGGAACGTGCACCTCCTTTTTGGCATCAGCCCAAGCGCAAACATATACGATCTTCTGGAGGGTCAGATGACAATTCGAGAATTGGTGCACAGTTATGATGGTGTGAAATTCATTCCCGGATCACCTGGCGTTACGGAGTTGGCATCGCTCACAGACTCTCAACTTCTCACTTTTGGGAGCCAGCTTGAGGCGCTTGAGAACGAGACCGATATAGTTATTTTTGACAACTCTTCGGGGCTGAATCGACACACGCTCCATATTCTTCTCGCGTGTAGAGAGGTCATAGTGGTTACGACTCCCGACATAACTGCAATAACGGACGCGTACGCTCTCATAAAGGCTATCTCTCATCGTGACTCTTCTCTCCGGATTGGGCTTGTCCTGAATCGGGCAAAGGATGGCTCTCAAGCACGGGCAATTTTCGATAACATTCATCGGACCACCCTTCGGTTTCTCAAAAAGAGAATAGCTTATTACGGACACGTATTTGACGATGAACACGTCACGCTCGCGACGATGGAGAAGAGGCCTGTAGTCGCCTCATATCCCCTGTCTCCATCAGGCCGCTGCCTTCTCGAGATCGCAGGCAAGTTCAGTTGGGCTCCGGATGGAGACATCAATTTTTCGAAGAGGCTTAAGCAACTCCTGGACAGCTCGAAGAAATAATGAAGGTGTTGGCGATAGCGAATCAGAAAGGTGGAACAGGCAAGACCACCACTGCAATAAATCTGTGTGGCTGCCTTGCCGAATTGGGCAGAAGGAGTTTGCTCATAGACCTGGATCCTGAGGGGCATGCGACGTGCGGACTCAACTATGCTGACTTCGAATTCAATGAAGGCGTCTATGATGTGATTGCTCAGGAGAACACGATAGAGGATGCACGGTTCAACCTCCTTCCTCAATTTGATCTTCTTCCATCTACGCCGATGCTGAGAGAGCTGGACGAGACGGATAGGACAGAGATGTTGGGAAATGCCCTGCGTTCGGTGGATGGGCAGTACGATTTCGTTGTGCTCGACTGCCCACCGAACCTCGGACTGCTGACGAGGGAAGCATTGAAGAACTCCGATTCCATTATTATTGCCGTAGAAGCAAGTTTTTTCGCCTTGAATGGAGTTGCACATTTGCTTGAAACCATTCGTAAAATCGAATTTCCCAGGGAGCCGTCGATCTTTGCTCTTCTCACAATGTACGATCGGCGAACTCGATTTGCACGGGAGATTCTTGCAGATGCGAACTCTTTCTTTCAAGATAAACTGCTTGATACGGTAATCCATAGAAACGTGAAACTGCAGGAGGCTACGAGCTTTGGACTGCCCATAGCCGAATACAACAGAAGATGCAGAGGATATGACGATTACATGGCATTGGCGAAGGAAGTTTCTGAACTCGCCTCACGCCGTTGAGATGAGAAAAAACCTTAAGTGGAGATTCAAAGGAGGCTCTCTATGAACTTTTTGACCTTTGTGAGTCAATTGTATGGAAAAGGAGAAGAGACGGCGCGCAGACTTCGGTCTGCGGGGTACAGTACTCCTGAAAAACTGAGCCGCATCGCGCCTGAAAGGGTATCTAAGATTACAGGGCTGTCTATTTCCTCAGCGAAAAGTATCATCATTACCGCAGCAGAGATGCGGCAAGGGACGAAGCGACGCAAGCACACGTTGGTTGAGATCGAAGGCATTGGAGATGGAAGGGAAAAAAAACTGCAAAAAGCGGGATTGCGCACGGTGAAGGCGGTAGCTCTCTCCGAAGAGGGCAGAATCGCGAAGCTCTTGAAGATTCCTGAATCCACGGCACGCAAGATCGTCAGGTCTGCTCAAGAGGTGGAGGGTTCTGTCCCGAGTAGGGGTATGACAACAGAGGAGACCGAAGTCCTCGCTACTCAGGTGCTACCCAAAGGGAGACGCACCGAAGAGGAGTCGAAGGTTTCGCCGGAGTCGGCGGCAAGCTTCTGGCGGTTTGGCTAAGGCCTGGGGGTCCAATGAACGTACACGAAGGAAACAGCTCTTCTCAGGGTCCTGAAGAGCAGAGCGTTCCGCCTGAGAAGAGTCAGAGGCAGTCAGAAACCTCTCGCTACAGATTCATAATGTACTGCGGACTGGAGAAAGAAGAGAAGGAAGAAAGCTAAGAACAGGGTGCAGTATCGGGCCGTTGTTTGGGCGAGTGAGCCACACACTGGACACTTCTTCTGTAGGTGTTGGCTCACCGATTTTTAGTGGGAAGGAGGTGATACAATGCCACAGTTTCGAATGCAGGATTTTCCATCACTCGAGAAGTCGCCGTGTTCTCCCGCTTCTCTGAGGAACAAGATCACCTATATGCTTCTGAACTCCTGTTACGCGAATGCGAAAGTGGAGATGGTGAACCGGGAGACCGGGGAGTACCGTATTGTGCTCCACGGAACACTTGACAAAGAAGAAGGTAAGTGGACAGAATGAGCATTGGCTGGACCCGGTGCTGTGTTCTTCAGATCTGACCTGAAGGGAGGTGATGGTATGCCAAGATTTAGAGTCCAGGATTTCTGGTTTCTTGAAAAGTCTCCCACATCTGCGCATTCCATAAAAAACAAGATCTCTGATTTGATCTATTGCTCCACGTGGAGCAGGGCAAAAGTCGAGTCGGTCAATCCTGATACGGGGGAGTATAGGATAGTGCTGACGGGTACACTGGAAAGGGAAGAAAGCAAATGGGATGAGTTCTAGACGATTTTGAAGGATGTGTGAAGAGGAGAGGACAATGCTTCTCTCCTCTTCAAGTTTAGAAGACGATGAGGATATTGGAAGTTCAATATGGGAAATTCCCTGAGGTAGACCTATTCAATCCGAGATTCGTACGAGGATCGAACAGACTGAGGATTGTTCTGGAAATGGACGGATGGGAGTCACCACATCCCCCCGTAGCCCTCTTGACAGACAGACTCGTGGTCCTGTTTCCGACGCTGAGGGAGCACAAGTGCAATTGGGAGTACTTGGGCATGGAAGGCTCTTCACCAGAAGAATCAGCCCTTGAGATAGGGATTCAGGAGTTTGGTGGGTATGAGGATATAGCGCATCTTGTGGAGCATCTTGTAATAGATCTCCAACATTCCGTGGCAGGGATGAGACTGTGCAGCGGTGTCACATGCTGTTACCAAGATTCGCGGGATAGATACGACATATTTGTAGAATCTACTGACGAAAGGACAGGGCGATTTGCAGCCCTTCTTGCCGTAGAAGTGATGAATCGATTTCTGACCGAGGGGGACATTGATTTGGAATACCGGAAGGTCATCCATTTTGCCAAATATCTTCACCGTTACAGCACGTTTGAAATCCCGAGAGAGGGACTTAACGAGGACGCCAGACGGCTTCTGGGATTTCTGGTTCGCTTCAATTTCTTGCCCACCGAGGCCATATATTAGCTTTTTGCGAAATCTTTCGCATTTCGCAGGCGATTTTCTGTGAAGAATCGATATACGAGCAGTTGTGATGATAGCAAATCAGACTATTGTTGGACTTTCGAATTCTCAAGGACCTTGAACCTTGGTATGTATCTTGCACGAAGATGGAGAGAAAAGAAAGGAGGAGGATCATGATTAAGACAAAGGAGCCGAATGTGAAGAGAGTCGCCGGGTCTGTAAGGAAGAGCACGAGGCGTCCTACGTATACATTGCGCGGCATGTGGGAGAATGGCGGATTGAACCTCGGCCAGTACAGACTCATTCTCAGCTGCAGCCTCGAAACTCAGAAGAAGTAGCGAACAGAACTTTCTGTACTTCGAGGTAGCCTTCTCTTGGGTGAAGGCACGTACTTCTCTGCTGCTTCTCCGTAGGCAATCAGGCATTCGCTGCCACCCGATACCCATGTATTGAGGGGCTCTTCAGCGTCCTCGTAACGTCAGTCCATTCCAGATTGTCCACAGGCTATTTGCAATTCTCCGTCTACCATTAGTCTCTGGCTGTCGGTTGTTCGCTCATCGATATGTCAACTTCTTGGCGGTGATAGATTTGATAGGACAAGGGATATTTGCTCCATCGGCTTCAATACTTCGTACGCTTGCTGGAGGAGAGGGTGAGAGTGGAGTTCGTCATATAGATCACATACTTTGGCTGGTGGATCGAGTGGTTGATTGAAGCCTCCTCCACAAACATCCCTTTACCACTGACAGGATCACTGCGAGAATCGGCACACCTGACAAGCGGACATGTCAGCTTTTTAGCAGTGATAGATTTGATAGGACAAGGGATATTTGCTCCGTCGGCTTCAAGACTTCGCGCGCTTGCTGGAGGAGAAAGTAAGAGTGGAGTTGGTCATATCGATTGCGCCACTTGGGCTGGTAGACCGAGTGGTCGATTGAAGCCTCCTTCGCAAACATCCCTTTACGACTGACAGGATCACTGCGAGAATCGGCACACCTGACAAGCGGATATGTCAACTTCTTGGCAGTGATAGATTTGACAGGACAAGGGATATTTGCTCCGTCGGCTTCAAGACTTCCCGTGCTTGCTGGAGGAGAGGGTGAGAGCGGAGTTCGTCATATAGGTTGCGCCACTTGGGCTGGTAGACCGAGTGGTTGATTGAAGCCTCCTCCACAAACATCCCTTTACCACGGACAGGATCACTGCGAAAATTGGTACACAACATCTGCTCACGCGGCAGTTGACAGAGGCCACTTTTCCTCCTATACTCGTAGTTTGCATGAAGAGAAATATACTCATAAAGGGTGCGAGGGTACACAATCTCAAGAACATTGATGTAGAAATCCCCAGGAACAGGTTTTGTGTGATCACCGGTCTCTCCGGTTCCGGGAAATCATCACTTGCTTTTGATACGGTATATGCTGAGGGCCAAAGAAGATATGTCGAGTCACTCTCAGCCTATGCGCGCCAATTCCTTGGTATGATGGAGAAGCCTGACGTCGACTACATCGAGGGACTCTCACCTGCAATATCCATTCAACAGCGGACGGCAGCTCGGAATCCGCGGTCTACTGTTGCTACAGTAACAGAAATCTACGACTATCTTAGACTGCTCTTTGCCAGGGTAGGTGTGGCGTACTGCCATAGGTGCGGCAAGAAACTGGAGAAACAGACCGTCGATCAGATCGTCGACAAAGTGCTTGAATTGCCTGCTAAATCGAGAATACAGATATTGGCGCCTGTCGTGAAGGGAAGGAAGGGCGAATATAGAGAGCTATTTGCGAAACTCAAACGAAAAGGCTACGTGAGGTGCAGAGTCGATGGTGGGCTGGTCGACTTAGACAACCCAGGAGAATTGGATAGATACAAGGCCCACAAGATAGAAGCCGTAGTTGACAGACTTGTCGTTGAACCGAAGATCAGGAAGAGACTTGCCGATTCGCTTGAAATAGCACTGAAGGAGGGTGACGGAGTAGTCTTGGTAGACATGATTGGAAAAGAAGAGTTTCTCTTCAGCGAGAAACTGGCCTGTCCAGAGTGTGGAGTCAGCTACGAGGATATCTCACCGAGAATGTTTTCATTCAATTCGCCCTACGGTGCATGTTCGCGATGTTCTGGACTTGGTGTGAAAATGGAGATAGACCCTGGCCTTCTCATCATCAACGGAGAGCTTTCAGTACTGGAGGGGGCTGTGGGCGCATGGGGCGAACCAGGAGGGTACCTTCTGGTTCAATTGGAGTCATTGGGCCAGAAGCGTAGATTCAACCTTGGACTGCCGTTTGGCGAGCTTCCGCAGAAAGCTCAGGACATCATTCTGTATGGGGATGACGAGAATCACTTCGAAGGTGCGATACCCAATCTTACGAGAAGGTACAGAGAGACTGAATCTGATTGGATCAGATATGAGATCGAAAAATACATGGCAATACATCCCTGTCCCGAGTGTGGCGGTGCGAGGCTCAAGAGAGAAAGCCTTTCGGTAAAAGTGGCAGGAAGATCCATCCACGATATGGTAAAAATGTCGATAAAGGAGGCTCAAGACTTTTTTGGATCTTTGCGATTAAGCAAGAAAGAGATGCTCATCGCTGACAGAATCGTGAGAGAGATACGCGAGAGGCTCGATTTCCTCCTGGGAGTAGGGGTAGACTACCTTACACTTGATAGAAGATCCGATACTCTGGCAGGCGGGGAGGAACAACGGGTGAGGCTTGCCACGCAGATAGGTTCAGGGCTTGTGGGAGTCCTCTACATTCTTGATGAACCGAGCATCGGACTACATCAGAGAGATAACAGGAGGCTTCTTCATACTCTGCACGCATTGAGAGATCTCGGAAATACGGTGCTCGTCGTCGAGCATGACAAACAGACCATTTTATCTGCCGATTGGGTCATCGACCTCGGGCCTGGTGCCGGTGAAGACGGTGGAAAAGTGGTAGCGACCGGAACTCCAGAAGATATTAGAGGCTGTGCCCATTCATTGACAGGTGCTTACCTTGGGGGCAGAAAGAAGATAGAGGTGCCGAGGAGGAGAAAGGGGTCAAAAGATGCTGCGCTTCTCATCGTAGGTGCAAGTGAGAACAACCTCAAACAGATAGATGTGCAGATTCCTCTTGGCCTCTTTGTCTGTATAACCGGTGTGTCGGGCTCTGGGAAAAGCACCCTGATGACTGACATTCTCTACCGTTCACTTGCAGAAAAACTCTATTCAAGCAGGGTCACTCCAGGCAAACATGAAAAGATTCTTGGGCTTGAGCACATAGATAAGGTGATCAATATCGATCAGAGTCCTATAGGTCGGACTCCCCGGTCAAATGCTGCAACCTACACGGGGGTTTTCACCCACATACGGGAGCTCTTCTCTATGCTTCCCGAGGCGAGAGTCAGGGGATACAAGCCTGGCAGGTTCTCATTCAACGTGCGAGGCGGAAGGTGCGAGGCATGTCAGGGAGAAGGACTTCTGAAGATAGAAATGCACTTCCTGCCAGACGTATACGTGAAATGCGAAGTGTGCAAAGGGAAACGGTATAATCGCGAGAGTCTGGAAATAGCCTACAAGGGAAAGACTATCGCGGATGTGCTCGACATGAGTGTGAATGAAGCTATGGAGTTGTTCAGACCCATACCGAAGATAAAGAGAAAACTGAAGTTGCTCGGTGATGTAGGATTGGGTTACTTAAAGCTGGGGCAACCGGCCCCTACGCTTTCTGGAGGTGAGGCGCAAAGGGTGAAGCTTGCCAAAGAGCTTTCAAAGGTTGCGACAGGCAGGACCCTCTACATGCTTGACGAGCCTACGACAGGACTCCATTTTGAGGATGTGAAGCTACTTCTTGGCGTCTTAACCAAGCTCGTGGATAGAGGAAACACCGTTCTCGTAATTGAGCACAATCTCGATGTGATAAAGTGTGCGGACCACATAATAGATCTGGGTCCAGAGGGAGGAGATGAGGGAGGAAGAGTGGTATGCGAAGGGTCTCCCGAGGTAATGGCACGATGTGAGCACTCTTACACCGGTCAGTTCTTGAAAAGAGAATTGGGAATGGAGAATTGACCTGAGTTAATCAGTGACAGATTTGCTGAGGCAGTGCAATTTCCGGTTGTTTTCAATCACATCCCCTGTAGTCTACTCTCTATTTTGTGCCTCTGCTCCGCGTGCTCTATTCACAATTCCTATGCGAGGGAAAAAAGGAGAGGGGGGAAAGCCACCTTCAAGTTCACGCTTCTCTCTAAAGATGCGACGAAGTCGTCTAGTTTGTTAATACTCTGCAGAATTCCTTCCTGCTGGCAGCTCGCAGCTCTTCTCTGCAAATCGAGTAGATAATCGAAATTATGTATGAGTTCTTCCTTTCCTTCTTTAAGACAGAGCAAATCCCGGTAGAGAGATATGAACGTCTCAGCGAACATCTCAGTATCACAGGCGTCGACCAACCACTGGGAAAAATCGATAATCTCACTCCACCCTTTCTTCTGAATATCGAAGAATTCTTGAGCAAGTGATTTGCGTATATTCAAATATTCAGGGGCGCAGTGAAGCAGCGCACGTCCAAGAGAGCCGGAAGCGAGCCGGGATGCGAGGTCTCTACGTTCAGGCTCCACACCTCGTTCTTCGAGAGCTGTGGCTATCTCCTTGACTGATAGATTTCTGAATCGTATTGGTTGACAGCGCGAGAGCACAGTAGGCAGCAGAGAATACGGCCTCTCCGTAATCAATATGAAGACTGCGTGTAGGGGAGGTTCCTCCAGGGTCTTGAGGAAGGCGTTTGATGCCTGGAGGGTCATCCGGTCGGCATCCATTATGATGATCACTTTTAGTCTACCCTCATGGGGTTTCACGAATATCTTCGCGGAGACTGACCGTATGGCGTCTATGGAAATAGATGCTTTCTGGGAGAACGGAAATCGGAAACCACACTTCCGGCCCTTCTCGAACAACTGGGGCAATTCATCAGGCTTTACCGTCGAGGAAATGGGAAAGATAACCTGCACGTCTGGGTACGTATACCCCTCAATTCTTCTGCAGGCGGAGCATTTGCCACAACCGCTCCCTTCTTCACAGTTTAGGGCTTTCGCAAGAGAGACTGCTGTGCGCCGTTTTCCAACTCCGAATTGTCCGTGGAAGACGTAAGCAGGAGGGATCCTCGATTTCTCTATTTGATTCGCCAAAATCCTCTTGGCGGTGTCTTGTCCTATCACGTCGTTGAACATCTTACTTGGGACGTAGCCAATTCAGAGGGTTCTCCGGTTTCCCCTTCTTTCGCACTTCAAAGTGGAAGAGACTGCCATCCGGAGAATCGCCTACGTACGCAATAATGTCTCCCTCTCCAGCGACGGTGCCTATAGGAGCGAGTATTTCAGAGAGATATGCATAGAGGGTGTAGTATCCCTCACCGTGATCAAGGAGCACGACTTTGCTGTAACCGAGAAATCTATCAGCGTACACTACCTTTCCTCTGGCGACTGCATGGACTGGCTCACCGAGACTCGCCTCTATATCTATTCCATTGTTCTGCGTCACAGTCCAATACACAGGGTGACGCTTTTTCCCGAAATTCGAGATGACTTTTCCCTGTACAGGCCACCGCAACATACCTTTCTTCTTCTCAAAGGCCGTTCCCTCAAACAGGTCACCGCTCTTCACTCTTTCTCGTTCCAGCCTTTGAATCAACTCAATCACTCTCCTCTCCGCCTCCTCCAGTTCCCTCTCCAGCCTTTCCTTCTCTTCTCCCTCTTTCCTCAGGGCCTGCAGCATTTCTTCCTTCGCTTTCTTTTCCTTGTTCATCGCGCTCTCTTCACTTTCCTTCTCCTCTCTCAGTTCTCTCTCCTCTGCTGCTTTCTGCGTTAGCTTTTGCCTCTCTTCATTGAGAACCTGTGCAAGCACTCTCGTTGAGTCCATCAGTTTCCTATCCTGTTCTGCAATCAGTAATATGTACTTAACTTTTTTGAGCACGTCCGTCAGGGACTTAGAAAACAGTATTAGCTCGAGATCGTGAACTTTCCCGTGTTTGTAGATTTCCCTCAATCTCTTTGCCAAGATTGATTTGCGTGTCTCGAGCTCCGTCTCCACCTTCTCCACTTTCTTCTCGAGTACGGCAACCTCGTTCTTCAGCGATCCCTCTTCCTTTCGCAACGCTTCAATCAGCTCTCTTGTGATGCTCAATTCTTCGGTTACGCTCTCGAGTTTTCCCAGAGTGCTCTTCTCTTCCTTCTCGATCTGCTCCTTTCTCTGGCGGCACTGGCGGAGTCTTTCTCTGATTCTGGAGAGCTCTCCCTGAGATCTGGTGAGTTCGGAATCTTGGGAATTGAGCGGAATCTGAAGAGAGAAGAAGAGGAGGGCACAGATGATTGTCACCTTCAATTGCGTCATCCCGCATAGACTCTATATCGAATGGTCCGGTTTTGTCAACCACTCGACTCTGCAAACCAGAAGCGGACCTTGGCATCAACGCGCTCCCAAAGAGAAAATGGCGTCACGCCCATCGTCGACAGTCGATGGCGGACAATTGATGTGGCCAGAGGATGTGCACTCTCCCGACGGCAAGGCGTCCCCTCCCCTTGTTCCAGAAATGTTTCCGGGGCACCCGTCATACACGTCGATTTCTTGCACATCGATTCGCAATTTGCGAGTTCCTATGATGGATTGCGATGTGGCTTCTGTTTCTCCTTTCTCCGGCCACCTTGTCAATCCATCGAGATCTGCCAGATTCTTTTCGTGGAACGATTCTTGCTGGCTTCTCAGACGGAATAGTACATCTATTATATGTATTCGGTCTTGATTATAGAGGATAACGAGCGCCTCCTCCAGATGCTCGCAGACACCCTAAAAGCTGAGCATCTAGAAGTGGAAGGAGTGAAGACCGCGGAGGAAGGGCTCGAACGCTTCAACAACGGAGGATATAACTTCGTTCTGCTCGATCTGAAACTCCCTGGAATGCAGGGAATAGACGCACTGAAGCAACTGAGAAGGATAGATCCTACCAGCGTGGTGATAATAATGACCGCATTCGGAACAATAGAGGTTGCGGTGGAGGCCATGAGACTGGGAGCATACGATTTCCTCACGAAACCGTTCGACACTGACCGCCTGCTGCTGCTGTTGAAGAGAGCCTGGAAGGAGAGAAGGCTCAGAGAGGAAAACATACTGTTGAAGCAGGTGATTCGAGACAGATTCGGTCTGGGTGAGATTCTGGGCAAAAGTCAGAAGATCAAGAGAGTGATCGAACTGGCGAAAAAGGTCGCGGTAACCGATTCGACTGTCCTTATTACAGGAGAGAGCGGAACTGGAAAGGAACTCTTTGCACGAGCGATTCATCAGATGAGCAACCGAAAAGACTGTGCCTTTGTACCGATAAACTGCGCGGCGATTCCCAGGGAACTACTTGAGAATGAACTCTTCGGATCCGAGAAAGGAGCCTACACTGGCTCTGTGGGAAGAAAACTGGGTAAGTTTGAGATTGGAGACAAGGGAACCATATTCCTCGATGAGGTGGGAGATCTCGACCTCCATCTGCAGGCGAAGATCCTGAGGGTACTCGAAGCAAAAGAATTCGAGCGGCTTGGAGGCACAAAAACACTGAAAGTGGACGTACGCATTATCACAGCCACAAACAAGGAATTACTTGATGAAATAAGGAACTCCCGTTTTCGACAAGATCTCTACTATCGTCTCTCAGTCTTCCCCATTTTGCTTCCTCCCATAAGGGAGAGGAAAGAGGACATTCCTGAACTGACAGAGCACTTTGTCTCGAAATACTGCGCTGAGTTGAAGAAGGGAAGGAAGAAGATCTCCCCGGAGGCAATGAAGAAGCTGAAGGAGTACGATTGGCCTGGAAATGTGAGAGAGCTCGAAAACACGATTGAGAGGGCTTTGATACTGTGCAATGGGCCCGCGATTGAACCCGAACACATCTGGACGACAGCGGGCAACAAGGAGAGCACGACAAATACGCTTCGTGAAGCATCTCAGGAAGGTGCCAGAGCAGCAGAGTATGAAGTCATACGGAATGCACTAGCAGAGACCGGCGGAAACAAGAGCAGAGCTGCGAAGAAGCTGAAGGTCAGCTACCGCGTGCTGCTGAAGAAGATAAAAGAGTACGGCATAAAAGTGGAATGAAGAACCCATTTCTTACCTACGAAACGAAGATCACGCTCCTGCTGCTCATACTTGTGCTACTACTCACCGGCACCAACCTCGTTACTCTCTGGCTTCTGAAGCGTTCTGAACGCAAACTGGACCTCGAATTGTCACAGACTCTCCAGTTTGTCGCGAAAACGGCAATGGGCTACATTGAGAAAGGAGAAACCGACGAGAAGGCGCTGGAGCAACTGCTTCTGAGAAAAGGAGTCAGCAAAGTATTCGTGATTGATCCTCAGCAGAGGCTCTTATTGAGTGCTCCATCAATCCTGGACCCCCTGGCAGAACCGATCTGGGGAGGATTTGACGAGGCGAGCACAGCGGAGTTGTGGAGAGGAACTCCTTCGTTCTCATCACTCTACAGGCGAAAGAAGAGCACGTTCAAAGCATATGGCCTACCTTTTGGTAGGGGGAGCGTAAAGAATATACTGTTCGTCGAAGGGGAGGCAGGGTTTCTGGACGTCTTACAACGTGGCTACAAGATAGCTGTCGGTCTTTCTGGATGCATCTTTCTCATTGCTCCAATCCTCGGCATCTTCTACTTGAGAACAGTCATAGCGCCCTATCGTAAAATCACAAGGAGTGCCTCCAATATTTACGAAAACACCAGGAAGAGAGGGGAAATCGAATTCGCGGTGGACAGTTTTGAAAGAGTGATACGAGAGCTGAAGAAGAAAGAAGGAATGTTGGCAAGACTCTATTCGAAGTCGAGAGCGAAGGCCGACAATCTGGAACGCTTCACCAAGCACATTCTGGAAAACATTCCTACAGGTGTGTTCAGCTATGACGACATGGCTCGAGTCACATACTCAAATGAAGCGAGCAAGAGAATCCTCAACGGAATTCCACGGAGAGCGTTCAAACCATTGGTTGACGCCGCTTTGAAGAAGGGAGAGACCTATCTCAGCAAGGAACTCAAATTTCCTGATGGCAGATTTCTCGGTGTGAGTTCATCGGTTCTGAAGGACAAGACGGGAAGGACGACGGGAGTGACACTGCTCTTCAGAGACATAACGGAGATGAAGAGACTGGAGGAGGAGATGTCGTTCAAGGAGAAGATGGCAGCTCTTGGTGAGATGTCCCCCGGGATTGCACATGAATTCAGAAATTCTCTCGCGTCGATTCTTGGGTATGCAAAGCTCCTCAAACGAAATCTCAGATCATCCCCCCAGGAGTCCTACACGACATCTCTGGTAGAAGAGTGCCTGAGTATGGAGTCAACGATAAAGCAATTTCTCGATTTCTCAAGACCAGAGCAGATCGACATTGAGGAATTCGATCTCGGGGAATTGCTAAGGGAAGTGGAGCACCACTTCGCAGAGCAACTTGCTCGCAGCCAGATCTCCTTAAAACGAAGAACGCCCCGAAAACGTCTCACGATCTGGGGAGATCGCCTGTTGTTAAAGAGGGCACTCGTCAATGTCGTACAGAATGCGATAGAGGCTACGGCAAGAAATGGAGCAATTCACCTAACACTGCTGGAGAAGAACAGTGACTATCATCTAAGAATAGGGGACAGCGGCGCAGGGATTAAGAGTGAGATAAGAAACCGGGTGTTTACTCCCTTCTTCACGACGAAGAAAACGGGCACTGGACTTGGGCTGAGCATCGTACAGAAGATCGTAGCGGCGCACAAGGGGAATGTGAGTCTCAAATCTACGACCGGCAGGGGGACCACGGTACTCATCACCCTCCCAAAACTATTACCCAAAAGTCACAACACTGTGACCCCAGAGTCACAGAATCTCTGATTCTTCCATTTCTCCCGAACGGACGGGTGGCTTGAAAAGCCTACTAGAAGCCATTTAACGAGATTTCGACAGAGAACAGTCCCTATGGCACGAAACTTGTACCCTGCAAGTATTGTGGAGGTTAAGATGGTGAGAGAAAGAGGATTTACGATTCTGCAACTCGCGGTGTCAGTGATTGCGATCGCCGTCGTTTCGGCCATCGCGACTCCACTGTTCATTTCACATCAGAGAAATGTGCGGTTCTCTTCCGCGGTCAGTAGCTTCAAAGCTCTACTCCACAGGACGAAAGCCCTGGCGGGCATTGAAGCTGCCGATTTCCGAATAGACTTCGCCGACTCCGTCACCGCGTTCGTGTCCAGACACTCTCCGCCTCCTGTGGGGAATTACGTACTCACAGGTGATACTCTGGAACTTCCTGCACACGTGCGGTTCGATCTGTCGGGTGGGAGTGGAACGTTTCACATCTTCGCGGATGGGGGGGCCACCTATACATCTGATACGCTGACGATTCTCATGACAGAGAACGCGAAGAACGTGAGAATGAAGAGACTATTTCTGCTTCCGGCAATTGGGGAGGTGATATCCAGATGAAGAAAGGATTTACGCTTATTGAAGTCCTTGTTGCTGCTCTTCTCTTGAGTATTGCCATAATGAGCGCGAGTCTGATGCGTGTATCTTCAGTGGAATCGGTTATGACATCGGCGCGACTGAAGAGAGCGTCGAGGCAGCTTGAGAATAAGCTTGATGAGGTGTTAGGCTTCGCAAAAGCCGATTTTCAAAGCGGAACGACCGGATTTGATTCCCTGTGGGTCCTCAAGGAGGCCGCGGGGATTGACACCGTGTTCAAAGACACCGTGGAGAATATGGAAAGATTTGTGACGATAGATTCGCTGGTGGGGGATCGGAGTGCTGTGGGCTGCTATCTGTCTGTGAGTATCTACTGCTTCTGGGATAGTGATGGCGCACAGCGGCGCCTTGTGGGTAGAACACACCTCACCCGTTATTAGGAGGAGAGCGATGAAGAAAGGATTCTCATTGATCGAATTACTGGTAGCCATGTCAGTAATGAGTATTGTGCTCGGAGCTACGGTCTCCTTTTTCGTGCTGGAAAACCGGAGTTCAGCAGTGCAGGAGCAAAGGTTGGAACTGATTCAGAAAGCGCAATCCACCCTCAATCATATGGCAGACAATCTCCGTATGATCGGCTACGACCCTAACGAATCGGGGGGCTTCAGTTTCTCCTATGCTGAGTCGACGAGACTGGGATACACGGCCCCAGTACTCGACTCCACCGGCGATCCAATGATAGACACAGTCACTGGAAATCCTGTCGTGGTAGCGGCGGACTGGCAGTTGCAGAATGATACGCTGATGAGGAGCGGAGAGGTCATCTCCACAGACGTGGAGCGGATCAATTTCGACTACTTGGACGCAACCGGAGACCCGATGAGCTTTCCCATAGTAGGTCTTGCACTCGATTCCATACACAACGCCGTGGTGACACTCACCTTTCGGAATCCCAGGACACGATACGCCGACTTCAGCTATACGGTTCAGGGATACATAAGGCTGAGAAATCGATGAGGAGGAGCACAATGTGTAGAGATGAGAGAGGAATTGCGTTGATTACGGTGATATGGATTGCTGCCTTAGTACTGGGTTTTCTCTCGACATATGCGCTCATCGTGAGGACCGATATGATCAGAAGCTGGCTGGCTTCGCGAGAGAAGAAAGCTCTCTATTGCGCCGAAGCGGGGAAGGAAGAGATCATGGCGAATATCCCAGACCTTGACTACATCTACTTGGTCTCGATCGATACGACTGTTTACGAGGGCTGCCTGACGACGAGCGGATTCAAGGGAACATACGCGATAAATCCGATTCCAATCTACCCGGGAACGCGCTATGGCTTTGGAGGAAGAGTTCTCTACGTGTACGCGTTCTTGTCACGGGGAATGGTTGAGACCTCGGCACGGACAGTGAACAGAAGCCTCGATGTGGGTCTAGGATTCCGCCTGCCGACCGAGGCCATAGAAGGCGAACCGGTCTATTAGGAGGTGAAAGTATGAGAAGAGAAAGCAAGGATTTTTATACTCGGTGGTGGAAGCAGCGCACCTGTGTCGTCAACTTCCTGGGAATCCAAGAGAAGAAAATGCGAATTCTGCTCTGCGTGTTCGCTGGTTCCCTTATCTTCTCTGTAACTGATTCCTTGGCGAGCGAAGGCATAGAAGCACTGCCCGACCGGATATCCTTTGTTATCAGAGAGGACGGAGACATTACTCACAGAGTGAGAGTAGTAGGGGACATCTCCACCTACGCGTCCTTCGAAATAGTCTACAAGCCGGAGGCTGTTAAGGTGAATGGCCTCGATAGACTGAACCATCCGGGGACGCATGAAATAGATGTGGTCCTCCAGGTACCAGAAGGCACGTATGAAGAGGTAAGGGAACTCTACGATGCACTGATTGACGAAAGGATTCGAACTCTCAGGATGAATCGAAGGGGGACGTCGAAGAGAGGACTGCCGTCCATGAAAATGGTCTCAAGGCTGGAAATTCGCGTCGTGAGCAGTGGTGTAGATATGAATACCATTACCATTCCACTGGAAGTGGTGTACGATTTTTCAGAGAAGACGAAGACCACCTCTTGGGTCTACGTCGAGTGAGGAGGTGGATTATGTGGAAAAGACTAACTCTTTTGTCTATCATCTGTGCCATCCCACTCGGCACCCTCAATTCAAATGATGAATGCATCTTCATACTCGCTGTGCGTCCGGACGTGCTCCTCATTCTGGACAGCTCCGGCTCAATGACCTACGACACCGATCCAAACCATGCAGGGAATGGGGCTGGAACTGGTGACGATTGGGGAGGACCCACCCACGGCGATGGGAGCGAGAACTATCCCGGACACGACACGGATGGCGATGGATTGCCGAATGATTCACGAGCGTACAAGTTGAAAGAGGCATTGCACGATGTAATAAGCGGTGCGCGCCTCTTCACCAATCTTGGTTTGATGGCCTTCAAGTTCCAGCAGGACGGCAAGGAGTATCCCCAGTGGCAAGACCAGTACTACTATGAAGATCCAATGATTCTCCCGCTTCCAGAGACGACGATGGTTATCGAGACGGTCCAGTATGGACACGTGGACAGGCCAAGGAACAGGAGGTGCTGGAACGTCAGGGTAGACGATTATCCCAACTGGAGATACGATAGCATCTGGACGGTGATTGATACGATCTACAGAGCCTGTGACACGCTCTACGACCCTCCCCGGCTCCACTATGAAGGATGCGGCTGCATGTATGGGGAACTGCTCGTGGCGCCAGATGCGCCGAATTCACCGGATTCAATTCTGATGTGGATAGACCACAAAGAAGACCACCCGTGGGACTTGAGCAAACCGTCAGAGATAAACAAGGAACTGAGGTTTCGGGACACGAGAACCCCAATTGGCAAGACAATGAGGGCCGCACGGGATTACTTCAAGGATATCCGTATCCCCAACGATCCTGCACAGGAATGCAAGAGATACTTCGTGATCCTCATTACCGATGGAGACGATAACTGTGGTCAGCCGAATTCTGTGCCCGCGGCGCAGGAACTGAGGGAAGTGACTGTAGGAGGGAGGACGTACGACATTGAGACGTATGTGCTCGCAGTTGCGATTAACAACCCTGGCCTGAACGACATCGCAGAAGCAGGAGGAACTGACCATGCGTACTTCGCAAACGATACACGCTCCATGTCTGACGCTCTGGCGGACATATTCTGGGACATTCGACAGAAGGCATTCAGCTTCACTGCACCTGAGGTCATAGGACTGAGGGGACTTAGAGTTGGATACAGCGATAGGATCTACATTGCCACTTTCATCCCTTCAGCGAATCCAATGTGGGAAGGTCATTTGAAAGCATATGAGCTTCCGGGTTCTGGAGTTCTGCCGGTTGACGAATACGGATACCCTACCGTGGAAGCCGTCTGGGATGCAGGAGACCTTCTCCGTGAGCGCGACCCTTCGTCAAGACACATATACACTCAGAAGGATGACCATTGGAAGGAACTCTCAGAACTGAAGAAGGAAGATTTCGGTGTGCATACCGATGCGAAAAAAGACAGCATCATCGCCGCCGTGTATGGAGAAGACTATGCCGACTTGGGAGACATATTCCACTCCACGCCCGTCCTGGTCTCAAACCCCAACCTCTTCTACGTGGACGAGGGGTATTACGATTTCAGGTGGTCCATGAAACAGACACGGCCATGGACGATTTACGCTGGCGCCAACGATGCGATGATTCATGCCTTCTCAAATGATACCGGAGAAGAACTCTGGGCATTCGTCCCACCCGATCTCCTCACAGAGCTTCAGGATCTGCTGTATGACCATGATTACTATGTAGATGGCTCACCGTTTGCCTCAGACGTCTGGTTTCCGCATGACAAGGCTGACGCCGAAAAAACCTCTGAAGAATGGCATACCATTCTGTTCATTGGAGAGAGAGAAGGAGGAAGATACTACAACGCACTTGATGTCACTGACCCCACATCACCCCGGTTTCTGTTCAATTTCACCGATTCGCTCATGGGATACACCTGGTCAGAACCAAGAATCTATAAACTCAAAGTTCCAATTGAAGGTGACAATGTCCGCGACCGCTTCTACGCCTTCTTTGGTGGAGGATATTGGCCCGACACACTCTGGGACTTCAGCGATCCGATTGCGACGGGGGTCAAAGGAAACGCAATCTACTTCCTCAACATTTGGGATGCAGCCACAGGAAAAGATCCCATTCCAAGCTGTTATGTGATCACGTATGATGGCTCGGACAAAGAACTTGCAAACATGGAATATCCTGTTGCTGGCGGTCCCTGCCTGGCAAAGAGCGGGGAGACCCGGGCCATGTTCCTCGACCGTTTCGAGTACTGGTATAAGGACATTCTGTGGATCGGTGATGTGAAGGGCCAGCTCTGGAGAGTGGACATGCGTGATCCACGTCCGGAAAACTGGTCAGTGAGCAGGCTGTTCGTCACAAACGAAGATGTGCCCCTGATCCACAGACCGATCTTCTTGGCTCCCGCTACTTCGATGGACGAAGATGGACAAAGATGGGTTTACTTCGGTACAGGGAACCGTGCGGACCCCTGCAACGCATCGGAAGACAACTGCTTCTACGCAGTTAAAGATGGAGAGCACGGAGACTATCTCACCATTGACGACCTGAAGAAACTCTCGCCACACGACAGTTATGACCCTGCCGAGCCGTACATGGGATGGTATGTGCGATTCTCCGATTACGGAAATGGAATTGGCGAGAAAGTCTATTCGACTCCTGTAATCGTAGCTGATACGGTCTGCTTCACGACCTTTCAGCCGGATGTGACGGTGGATCCTTGCGAGTTTGGGATCGGTATTGCCCGGCTCTACAAGTTCCACTACATTACGGGAAGCTTTGCAGGTGACGAACCGTACGAAGTAATCGGCACGGGAATCCCCCAAACTCCGATTGTCTCGACTGATATGTTTGGAAATACTGTTCTGGTTGTCTCCTGTGGAGAAGGAGGGATAACCACAATCAAAGGCGCCCCTAGTGAGGGGAAACCGAAGAGGACGATATGGTGGAGAGACATAAAGGGTGGACCGTCTCGATTCTAATTCTCCTTCTCATTCTTCTGGGATGTGAGAGAGGAAGCCGGAGAGCAGGATCCTTTCGTGTAGGGAAGACCTACCTCATCCCAGAGCGAGTGAGAAAAGGGGAGAAAGTAGAGCTGGTATTCGAGACGATTTCCGAGAGCAGAAACGTAGAGCGTCGAATCGACTGGAAAAGGAATGGGGTTCCCATCGACAACGTTCACTCTTCTGAACTGAGCTCATTCTACTTCCAGAAGGGTGATACGATCACAGCTGATGTCACCGTTACAGGTGAAGATGGAGTGACGAAGGTGTTCAGTCTCGGTCCTGTGGTGTGTGTCAATTCTCCTCCCGCGGTGTCAGTGGTAGAGATTTCTATGCCCGATTCTACAACGCTGTCCGCTCACGTTGAGTACGAAGATATGGATGGAGACTCTGTGACAATCGTCAAGAAGTGGTATAGAAATGAGAATCCCGTTCATACCGGAGGCTCCTTCGTCACCTCTCTTCTCCATCGTGGAGACACAGTGGTGGTTGAAGCAATACCCCACGATGGAGAAGCTGACGGAAAGGGGGTGAAGAGTGCTCCTGTGCTCATGGGAAATCATCCTCCATCGATAGTGTCCACCCCTCCTCGAGTCAGGGGGGAGCAGTACGTGTATCAGATAGGTGCGGAAGACGTAGATGGAGACCCGCTGACCTACACGCTCAAAGCAGGCCCAGACGGTATGACAATCGATCCTTCCGGCTCACTCACCTGGGTCAGAGATGCTCACGCACATTCTCTCTACACGGTTGAAATTGAAGTGATGGACGGGTACGGAGGAAGTGCTGTTCAGAGATTTGAACTGAATATAGAAGAGAAAACCAGATTCTAGATCCGAAGCCCTGACCCCTGACTCTACGTGTTGTGGTACCGGGATTTGGAATTCAGAGCGTAGAATTTCCGCGTTTCACATTTCTTTTCTTCCTTCTAGGGCTCTCGTGAGCGTAACCTCATCCGCGTAGTCGAGATCGCTTCCCATAGGAAGCCCTCTTGCGATCCTCGTGATCCTGACCTCAAGCGGTTTAAGCAATTTACCCAGATATATGGCCGTTGCCTCCCCCTCTGCATCAGGATTGGTCGCAAGAATCACCTCCTCGATCTGACCTGACTTCAATCTGGCGACGAGCTCCTTCACCTTCAGTCTCTCAGGTCCTATTCCATCCAGCGGGGAAATCGCTCCGTGAAGTACATGGTACAGCCCTCTATACTCTCTTATTCTGTCGAGCGCGAGTACGTCGCTCGGTTCCTCAACCACGCAGAGAGTAGTCCTATCCCTTTCCGAATCAGCGCATATCGCGCATGGGTCCTTCTCGGTGAGGTTGAAGCAGACCGAACAGAATTTCAGCTTCCGCTTGGCACTCTCTATTGTGCTGGCCAGCCGAAGCACTTCCTCCTCAGGAACCTTGAGTAGGTAGAAGGAGATTCGCTGAGCGCTCTTTCGTCCTATGCCCGGCAGCTTTGACAACTCTTCTATGAGCTCGTTCAATATACTCATTCCTAGAAAAGGCCTGGTATTTTCAGGCCACCCGTGAGTTTCCCAAATTCCTCCATCTGCAGCTTTTGAGCTTCCTTCCTTCCTTCATTCACTGCTGCAACTATAAGGTCTTCCAGCATTTCTACGTCTTCCGGATCCACAACACTTGGATCCACCTTTATCTCCACTATGTTCTGAAGTCCATCGTATACTACCTTCACCATACCGCCTCCAGAAGAAGCTTCGACTCGTCTCGTCAGGAGTTCTTGTTGAATGGCTTCGACTTTCTCTTGCAGTTTCTGGGCCTGTTTGGCAAAAGCTTTGAAATTTAGCATGATTCCCCTCCGAAATCCATCGACTACCCGTGAACAACCCTGAGACGCTCTGTTTACATTTTCAATCCTGTGAACATATCTCACCCTCGAAGAGCTCGAGTGCTGTCTTGACGATGGAATCCTCTCTCATTGTTCTGGAATGAAGATGTTGAAGAGGCGCATCCTTCACAAGAAACTCTATTTTGAGTTTTTCACCGAAGTACTCGAAAAGTCGATGCGTAAGGTCATCAAATCTATCGTCTCCTGTGGATTTCTTCATTTGACGATCCATCGTCCCGGAAATTCCTATAGTCAACCTGTCTCCTTCCAACCCGAGCAACTCAGCCTTGGTCAACCACCCTCCCAATTTGGCATCCTCTGAGTGGACGAAATTCACGAATTTGGTCCACTCTCGCCTCATCGCATCGATGTCCAGCTCACCCTTCCGTTTCTCCAGCCGTTCGATTCTCTTCAGCAAGTCCTTGACGAGAACCGTGGACCCCAGTTTGGATAACCTTACCATGGCTGCTTCAACAGCGGACCTCGGATGAGCACTTTTTCTCATCTCTATTTCAAGCCTGCACCCGATATTGAGCATTCGCACTATGTCTTCCGGGTAGAGGCTCGATGCTTGAGACGTATAACGTCGTAGCTCTTCCTCCGTAAGGCTCCTCGCCTCTGCCGTGTCAACCTTCAGCTTCACGATGAGAAGGAGCCTCAGATGTTCGATGAGCCCAAGCACGAATTGGTGAAGGTCATGACCGATCTCAACTACTTCATTGACTATTTCCAGACAGCGCTTCGTGTCCGATTTCATGAACGCATCAAGAAGGGCGAAGAAGAATTCTGCTTCGCAGATGCCGAGCACAGCGACAATATGGCTCTTCTTTATGGAATCTCCGCTGTATGAAGCGAGTTGGTCGAGGATGCTCTCGGCGTCCCGTATGCTTCCATCAGCTCTCCGCGCGATCAGGACAGCTGCTTCGTTTTCTATTGCAATCTTCTCGGAACGAGTGATGAATTCAATTCTTGAAAGGATGTCTTTCTCGCTCAGCCGTCTGAAGTCGAATCTCTGACATCTCGATAGTATAGTCGGAACCACCCTGTTCGGCTGCGTTGTTGCGAAGATGAATACCACATGTTTCGGTGGTTCTTCTAAGGTCTTGAGTAGTGCGTTGAAAGCTTCCGTCGTGAGCATATGAACCTCGTCTATGATGTATATCTTGTAGCGTCCCCTGCTCGGCGCATATCTCACGCTCTCCCGTAGACTACGAACCTCATCAATTCCACGATTCGACGCCCCATCGATTTCGTATACATCAACAGATGCGGAATTGGCAATCTCTCGGCAGCTATCACACTCTCCACAGGGTGTAGGGGTGGGTCCAGTTTCGCAATTGAGGGCCTGCGCAAGTATCCTCGCGGTGGTTGTCTTCCCCACTCCTCTTGCACCAGCGAATAGATATGCGTGGGATACCCTTCCTCGCTCGATCGCATTCCTGAGAGTTGTGGTAACATGTTCCTGCCCCACGACCTCATCAAAGGTCTGAGGCCTATACCTTCTGGTCAGCGCGATATAGGTCATTGTAAGTCCTGGCCGTGCGTCTCAACCTCGATCTACCACCTAGGCTGAGAAAAACCGATCGAAAGCTCCAGTCAGGCTTCCCCACAACAGGCAGAATCTGCTTACCGCTGCTACCTCCCAGTCCTGACGGGGTTGGGCAGGCTCTGGACTCTGTAGGACCCGACCTTCATCACCCCTCACGGCCTCCCGGACCTGGAGAGCCCGACCTCAGTTGAGCATTCGACCCCGCTATAGCGGATTGCGGGATACAGGGCACCGCTAGCTCCCCGTCTAGCACGGCCGATTTCCACAAAATCGGGTGATTATAACAGATCGACTGGGTCTATGTCAATACTGACCCTTCGATCTCTTCCTCGAGCATACTCTGGCAAAGTCTCTCGGATTACGTGCTGGATCCAGAGGTCTTTCTTCGACTTAAGGATAATCCTGTATCTATAGTATCCCTTTATGCGACTCAGAACGCATGGCGCAGGGCCGAGTATTGAAATATCCGTGCTGGTCTGCAACCTCTCCTTGATTTGGTACGCCAGCGCCTCACACTCCTTTAATCCCTTCGATTTCATGGTAATGGCAGCCAGTCTTGAGAAGGGAGGATACTGAAGCGATTTTCTCTCTTCAATCTCCCGGAGGAAAAAGTCTTCGTATGCATGAGTTTTGGAGAGTTCGATGGCGTAGTACGAGGGTGAAAAAGTCTGGATTACCACTTCCCCCTTTACATTTCTTCTTCCTGCTCGTCCTGCCACCTGAGTCAGAAGCTGGAACGTCCGTTCCGATGATCTGAAATCGGGGAAGTTGAGGGAGGAGTCCGCTGATACCACTCCTACGAGGGTCACCCACGGAAAGTCGAATCCCTTTGCCACCATTTGGGTTCCCAGCAGCATATCCGCTTCTCTATTCTTGAATTTCCTGAAATAGACCAGATGAGAACCTTTCAGTGTTGTCGTATCGAGGTCTACTCGCAGCACCCTCGCATCAGGGAAATTCCTGTGTAACTCCTCTTCTACCCTCTGTGTTCCAAATCCCATGTACGCCATCTTTGAACCATGACAATCTTCACAGACATCGGGAGGGTTCCTCTCGAAACCGCAGTAGTGGCATCTCAATAGCCTGGGAGTTCTGTGGTATGTGAGCGTCACACTGCACGAGGGGCATCTGAGTGTACTCCCACAGTCTCTGCATTGGAGAAAATTGGAGTATCCCCTGCGATTCATGAAGAGAATGACCTGTTCCTTTCTTCTCAGTCTCTCCGTTATCTTGCTTTTCAACAGCTCCGATAAGATACGGCTCTCCTCGCTTCTCATATCTACGATTGCAACCGTGGGAAGTTCACTCTTTCCTATGCGCGTCGGTAGGTGGAACAACTCATACTTATTGGTCGTCGCGTTATGATAGCTCTCCAGACTTGGAGTAGCACTTCCCAGAATGCACAGCGCGTGTTCATGTTTTGCTCTGATTATTGCTGTATCGCGGGCGTTATACCTTGGCGCCAGGTCGCTCTGCTTGAAGGTTCTCTCGTGTTCTTCGTCTACGATTATGAGGCCGAGATTGGGTAATGGAGTAAGAAGGGCCGATCGCGGACCGATTACAACCTTCACGTCACCATCTCGTATTCTTCTCCAGGCATCGTACTGCTCCCCAGCTCCGAGTGCCGAGTGGTACTCGCAGACCGCATTGCCAAACCTGTTGAGGAGAAGGGAGGTGAACTGCGCAGTCAAAAATATCTCTGGGACGAGAAAGATCGCACTCTTACCCATCTCCAGAGCTTTCTCGATTGCGTTCAGGTACACCTCGGTCTTGCCACTTCCTGTTACTCCGTGGATGAGCACGACTCCAAAGGCATCGCTTTCGAGATTGCTCGATATTCGCTTCATTATGCGGTCCTGTTCTTCTGTGAGACGGGGGAGAGGATTCTGCTCGACGAAAAACTCGCTCAGGGAGTCACGAAATTCCTCTCTGTGAAATGATTGGATGGCTCCTTTCTTCTCAAGTGTGCGTATGACAGAAGACCCAATATTCAGTGCGCGCTTTGTCTCAGCGACCGATGCTTCTCCCTTCTCCTTAAGAAAAGCGAGCAGTCTTTCCTGTGCAGAGGTGACTCTGTCAGGCTTTCCCACGAGTTCAATCCATTTTGTGCGTTTGACTCTCACCCTGGGAGGAGTCAGTTCGCGCTCTATTCGCAGATTACCTGCTTTGGAGAGGAACTTGATCTCTTTGAGCGACTCCTTTCCAAACCTTCTAATAATCGTCTTTAAGGGTGCCTTTCCTCCGTTTTCCTTGAGATAGGTAATTATCCTCATCGACAATCGGTCCATGCTGGATGGTTCTGAAATCAAAATGCAATTCTGACGTTCCTTGGGGGCGACTCCTGCGGGAAGGCCGCTCCTTATGACAAGCCCTATGGGGGAGAGATAGTATTCGGAGAGCCAACGGAAGAACTCCAACATTCGAGGAGTGAACATAGGTCTGGCTTCTACGACATCCATAATCGGTTTGAGGCCTTCCTTATCATCATTCACAAATGCAATCACCCAACCCACGAGTTTCCTCCCATGGAAATTGACCAACACTGAGGACCCTATGTCGATTCTGTGTTCGAACTGAGCGGGTATGGAGTACCGGTAGCTTTTCGCTGTGGGAATCGGAACAGCGACTTCAGCACACCTCTTTTCCATCCGATTCAGGTATCGGCAGGTTTGATGATTTCACGGACAACGGGGCTGAAGGTTCCCCTGTGAGCGAGCCAGTTCTCGAGTCTTTTGAGAAAGATGAAGTAGAGCACAAGAGATATCACTCCTCCAGCAACTCCGTAGCCTTCGTTTCGAGCGATAGCCCTGATTGCGAGGAAAGCCACCATGAACACAATTATGGGAAATATGAATATCAAAAGTCCTGTGAACACAGACCGCTTGGGATCCACTTCTACCCTCACCAAGTCTCCTACTTGTGCACCCCCGTCGTTTATAGCTTCAGTGAAAACTGCGTTACCAGCGGTAAAATGGCACATCATCCTGGTTCCACAATGTGCGCATGCTTCTTTTGACGTGAACTCAACCTTGGCCACCCTATCGTGCACCTCCACGACCTTCCCCAACTCCTCCATCTTCTTGATTATTCTTCCCCAGCACGCCTATGTCAAGGGAAAACCTACTTCTTCTTCACTATTCCTCTCCAGCCGCCGGGCGCGGAACGAGCTGTGATCCGTAGCGAAGTTGCCCTCAAATCAGCAGAAATGGTGACACATTCCGGGTCGACCTCTCGTGCCCTTCTCAAAACCTCTAACACATCTCTCCGTGCGGTGATGATGTAAAGCATAGTCACTGGGCCCTCTTTGCCTTTGCCTTCAAATTCTGTGACTCCTTGTCCCATTTTTCTGACAGCTTCTGCTATTTGGGCTCCTTTGGCCCTCGAGATTACCCTTATGACTTCGTTGCCAATTGCCAGTCTTCTTTCTATCATTATTCCCAAGACGTTGCCTGTCGCAAAACCCACTGCATACGCGAACAGGTTCAGGATGTTACTGTTTATAGTGGTGAGTACCCTGGATATCGCCACCAACCATATGAGGATCTCGATCAATCCGAACATCCATGCATTCAGCGTTTTGCCCCTCACAACTGCGAGAGTTCTCAGAGTACCGAGAGAAACGTCGCATAAACGGGCCCCGAATATCAACAGAGGCGCTATGATATCCATCCCTTCCTCCTTCTTACAGTAGATCGAAGCATCGTGATTGTAGCCCGAACACGATGTCTTGTCAAGCTCTTGCTACAATCAACGGCTACTTGGTATCGATCAGGTGTGCACGGTATCTCCGTCGACCATTGACTGCTCGCAGTGGACAATTCACAGCACGTGCCAGCTTGACTTGCTGGAACCGTTATGGATAATGACTCTTGAAATGGTGCTTCATTCAATGTCGAAAAAGGGGAGGGTGTAATGAAGAGAGTATGGGTTGTTCTTTTCAGCGTGAGTGTTCTTTTTCTGTCCGCACACAGAGTGCAATCGAAGGTACTCATTCGTATTCACAGTCCGGTGGAGGATGAATTGCCCAGAGGGCTTGATATCGCAGGCGCAAAGAGAGGGGAGTGGATTGACGTGGTCATAGAGGAGCAGAATCTCCACGATTTCGCCCATCTTCAGACTGAAGTGTTGATTGAGGACCTGGAATCATTCTATGCTGCTCGCAAGGGAGAGTATCACAGCTATCCAGAGCTGGTGAATCATCTTGAGACGGTTGCCGCAGTTTATTCTGACATTGTGATGATGGATACTCTTGGTCTCACGTATGAGGGGAGGGAAATCCTTGCGCTCAAGCTCTCAGACAATGTGACTGTGGATGAATCTGAGCCCGAAGTTCTCTTCATCGGATTGCATCATGCGAGGGAGTGGCCGAGCCTTGAGATCTGTCTCTTCTACGTGGATACGCTGACCTGGTCGTACGGAGTTGATCCCCATATCACCGAGATCGTCAACTCGTGTGAGATATGGATAGTACCCTGTATGAATGTTGACGGATACATCTGGTGCCATGATTTGGGTCACGACTGGCGGAAGAACATGAGGTACTTTCCGCAATTTGGTGACACGGGAGTCGATTTGAACCGGAACTACGATGGTGCGAACAGCGGGAATCCTCTTGGGGACTGGGGGTCCATACCGGGTGGCACAAGTCACTCACCTCATTCCGAGGTGTATTGTGGTCCATCTCCGTTTTCGGAGGATGAAACGCAAGCCATCCGTGACCTCATATGTGCGCACGATTTTGTGTTCGCAGTCTCATATCATACCTATCAGGAGAGTGTTATGTGGCCATGGGGGTACAGCTTTGATCTGGCAGAGGATTCAGACGTCATGGCGAATGTAGGGGAGGAGATGGCGTCGAGGATCACGAAGCAATCTGGGGTGGGGACGTACGATCCGTATCAGAGTGCAGGTCTATACCCCACGTCTGGAGACTTCACCGATTGGGGATACGGGTTCAGTCTGTACGGAGGGGGGAAGAATCTCTTCGCCTACACCGTAGAGGCGTGTGCAAGTTTTCATCCTTCAGAATCCTCGTTAGATCAGGTGGTGAGGGAGAATTTTGATGGGGCGTTGTACATCTGTGAGATTGCCGATAGTATAGGAGATCTTCTGACCCCCAGGGTTCTGCCTCCTGAGATTGCCGAGTTTGACAGTTCGTACAGTGACAGCTACACAATACTCTGGTCACAGAAGAATTCTGCTGCGTCTCCGGATTACTACCAGCTCGATGAGCTGAGCGGGTTTTCTGTGGCCACCGATGATGCAGAATCTGGCAGTGACCACTGGGATACGAGGTACTTCACGGTGAGAGATGAGAGGTCGTACTCACCTGGCCATGCGTACTGCTCCAATCTCGTTGTCGGGAACGAAGCCTCGACAATGACGAGTGTCTGGCCCCTCATCGTATCCGGACAGGACTCTCTCAGGTTCTGGTGCTGGTACGACATAGAGGAGGAGTGGGACTATGCCTATGCAGAAGTTTCGCTGGATGGACGGCAATGGCAGATCCTTGGAGAGTTTACCGGGAATTCTGGGGGGTGGGTGAGGAAGGTGTATTCGCTCAGTCTGTATGAAGGAAGTTCACTATTTCTGAGATTCAGATATATCACGGATGACTACGTGGAGAGGGAGGGATTCTGGGTTGACGACATTCATCCTGTACCCGGTTTCGACAGTGCAGTCACCCTTGATTCGACTATCACAGACACCTCCTATGTGGCAAGCCCAGCGCAAGGAGGGTACTACTATTACCGAGTGAGAGGGCACAACGATTCAAGGGGATGGGGAGATTGGAGTCAGCTTGAGGGAGTACTCGCAACATCCATCTCAGAAGGAGAATGTCCGTCTGCTTCACCGGGAGTGAGCCTCGTCGAATGCAGAATTAACCCGTTCCGTTCAAGCACTCTTATAGACTTCTATGTGCCTGATTGCTGTGATATTTCACTCGACATATACAATCTGCTGGGAGAGCATGTGACCAATTTGAAAAGAGACAAGGTCGAAGAAGGACACCACAGTGCGCATTGGAGCTCCGCCTTGGCGCCTGGAGTATATTTCTGCCGATTGGAATCACCCTTTGGCATCCGGACGATTAAACTGGTCAGATTAAGGTAATGGTAATAGGAATCACTGGCGAAATAGGAGCGGGAAAGAGCACACTTGCAGCTATCTTCAAAGACTGGGGAGCCAGACTGATAAGCGGGGATGAGATAGGCTGGGAGCTCCTCAGGCAGGAGGAACCCACATATAGATTGCTGCTCGAGAGGTACGGGAGAGATATCCTCAATGCGGAAGGAGACATAGATAGAAGGAAACTCGGAGAGATTGTTTTTTCCTCTCCCGTGGAAACAAGAAAGTTCAATGGACTCGTCCACCCGGAACTTCTGAGAAGGCTGAAACGGAGAATCGAGGAGACCAAGAGAACAAGCTCTCTCGTAGTAGTCGATGCCGCGCTCATCGTAGAATGGGGAATGACAGGTGAGTTCGACAAGCTAATTGTCGTGATCGCAGATGAAGACAGAAGAATCGACCGCCTCAAGCGTTCGTGGCAACTGAATGATGAAGTGCTGAAGGACAGGTTTCGGGCTCAACTTCCGCGGGAAGAGAAAATAAAATGTGCCGACTGGGTGATAGAAAACAACGGCGATCTCCGAGAACTGAAGGATGAAGCTGAGAAGATATGGCGAGAGCTCAGCAAGTGGAGGGAAAGGCGTTCTTGATGAGGCGGATCGTATTGGTCTGAAATGATATTGCCACGACATCGAATCTGCAGTCAATTCTGTACAACAGCCGCTTCTGTTGAAGATACGCACGCGCAAGCCTCGAAAGCTGCTTCTGCTTCCTGACACCGACTGCCTCTTCTGGAGCCCCGAATTCATTCGAACTCCTAGACTTGACCTCCACAAATGCTATCGTATCCACATCCCTCGCGACAATGTCTATCTCGCCCCTGCCGTACCTGAAATTCCTCTCCAAAATGGTGTAACCACTGCTCTTCAGAAAGTGGAGGGCAAGTTCCTCACCCTTCTTACCCAACCTCCTCCGAAAAATAGGGACAGCGACCATTTTTCTGAAAAATAGGGACAGCGAGCCTGTCTAAAAACTGTCGTCCACATGACAGACGACATCTGGAGGGATGTTTGTGGAGGAGGGCTGAAACGGACCACTCGATCTACAAGCGG
>SMTZ1_10003491_pt1 | contig 29651 bp, 30 predicted proteins | sample DeeMarSWOR136_30_FD_25667 | JGI IMG/M metagenome (IMG submission 25667) | reverse complement strand
ATGTCGTGATGTTTCACACACTGGGTGCGGTCAAAAACAGCATCGGCATCGGCAAATATGAGCCTGAACTGCGGATAGAAGGCGAGCGAGAGGTGGTAAGTAGCTGTAATCGCATTATCGCCTCCACGGCAAAAGAACGGGAAGACCTTGTAACACATTACGGTGCCTCCAAAAATAAGATTACCATCATTCCATGTGGCGTCAACTTGGATTTATTCAAGCCTGTAGATAAGGAGATAGCCCGGAAGGAACTGGGCTTAGACCATCAAAAAGTCATACTTTTTGTCGGCAGAATAGAACCCCTGAAAGGCCTGGAACAACTCATAGGAGCATTAAACTACATGCAAGGCGAAAAGCCACCGCTGCTTATTATAGTCGGTGGTGATGAGTACAGTCAGGGACAGATGCAAATGCTGCAGCGGATGGCAAAAGACCTGCGCATCCAAGACCAGGTTACCTTTGTCGGCTCTGTAGACCAAGATAGACTGCCCTTTTTTTACAGCGCTGCGGACATCTGTGCCATACCCTCATACTACGAAAGCTTCGGCATGGTCGCCCTGGAATCCCTTGCCTGTGGCACACCGATAGTAGCCACCAACGTAGGCGGCATTAGATCTATCGTCCGACACGGCGGGATAGGACGCATAGCCAAGGACAATTCTCACCACAATCTGGCCAGCAAGATATCAGAGCTTCTTTACCAGCCAGAAGACAATACGCGGCATATAAAAACAAGGCGAGACGGGATGACCGAATTCAGCTGGGTTATTATCGCCGACAGCATGCTCAATGAATACAACAGGCTGCTTAGTGACCAAAAAGAGAGCTGCTAGGCAAGTTTGGGCATGTTTTTGCCACCGAAAACGCAAACTCGTTCAAAGCCCACAACTGCACTTAGCCCATTGTTTGGCTTCTGGAAGGCATACCGGTGAGGACTGAAAGCTCGCCCGGATACACGCTCTTATGTGGAGCCGCTATCTTCATCTGTTACTCGAATTTGAAGCCTCTCTGGTTAAAAACTCTAAAGCAAGCATCAGCCACTTCAGGATCATAAAGAACACCCCTATTCTTTGAGATTTCATCTAATGCCTTTTCCAATCCTAGAGCGGGCCGGTAAGGGCGGTGGGAAGCCATAGCCTCAACGACATCAGCTACAGCCAATATCCGTGCTCCAGGAAGAATGTCTTCGCCCCGTAGACCGCCAGGATATCCAGAGCTATCCATCATTTCGTGATGCTGAAGCACAAGTCTGAAAATAGGCCACGGAAATTCCACCGACTTGAGTATGTCATAAGCGACTTGGGGATGAGATTTGATCATGCTGAATTCGATTTCGGTTAACCTGCTGGGCTTGCTGAGAATTTCAGCAGGCACATATATCTTGCCGATATCATGAACAAGTGCCGCCATACGGATTTCCTCAATGCTTTCCTCTGAAAAGCCCATCTCTTCGGCTATGGCACAGGCAAGTTCAGCCACCCGCCGTTGATGACCAGCAGTGTAGGGGTCTCTCACTTCAACTATGGATGCTATGACCTGGACAACACCCTCCATAGCCTTTCTGAACCTTTCCACATTATTTCTAAGTTCCCCCTCCATACGCTTGCGCTCGGTGATGTCACGGAGGAATACAAATAATCGTCCACCACCAGCTGATAAATAGTTAACGCTAACCTCAACGTCAACAATGCCGCCATCCTTGCGGCGGTGACTGGTTTCAAAGCTGTCGTAGCCAACCTTCTTTATCTTCCGTATGCGTTTGGCTGTCGAAGCTCTTCGCGGCTGTAACCTATTAAACGGCAGAAAGCATCGTTCACGTCTAAGGAGTGGCCCTGCATATCCGTAAGCCAAAAGCCATCCATGGTGGCTCGGATGATCGTCCGGTACTCCGCCTCAGCTTGTTTGCGCTCGGTGATGTCCTGATACACCACCTGAATTTGCTTTTCGCCTCTCCAGGTCAGTGCTCTAGTAGACGCTGATACATGTCTAACTTGACCATCACTACGCACGATACTGGCCTCGTACGTGAAGGGGATATCTTCTCCTATTTTCAAATCCTCTATTCTCTTAATGTGCTCATCGTAGCTCTCAGGAGTGTAGCGCTGTTTTGCAGGCACAGCTTCAAGCTCCTTGATGCTACTGTAGCCCCACATATCGAGCATAGCCCGGTTGGCATAAATAGTCTTTCCGTCTTTATCAAGAACGCGTATGCCCAAAAGCGAATTTTCTATCGAGTCACGGAAGTTCTGCTCCGAAAGGCGTAGGGATTCCTGCACCCGCTTGCGCTCGGTGATGTCAGAGACGAAAACCTGCATCGCCGGCTTGCCGCGGTAAACTAGAGGAGCTCCCTTCACCTCAACGTCAATAACTGTCCCATCAAGCCGTACGAACTTTTCTTCCATAACGGGAGGTGCTGTTCCTGTTTCCATTGCCCCTCGCATTCGTTCTGCGACAACTTCACGATAGTCAGGGTGAATGATGTCCATTACGGGTTTTCCAACGATTTGGTGAGGGCTCGACGCGCCCAATAACTTTAATCCGGCACTATTTGTAAAGACATGCTTGCCTTCACTGGCAACAAAAATGGCTTCAGGAGATAGCTCTACCAGAAAGCGATACTGCTCCTCGCTCTTTCTCAGCGCCTCCTCCACCTGCATTCGCTCGGTGACGTCTCTTTGCACTGAAATAGAGTAAAGTGCCTTTCCTTCTGCATCCCTAATAGCATGAGCACTTAACAGGACAGTCCTTTCATCACCTTTTCTGGTGATTATGTTCAATTCTTCATCTTCGATTTTTCCAGCCTCTTTCCATTTAATGAATAATCTTTCGGCTTTCTTGCGGGAGCTGGGTGCGTAGACTGTGGTAATAAGCGGCTTTCCAATAATCTCTTCTCTTGTATAACCAAGCGTCTCTAAGGCAGCTTTGTTTACGTCCAGAATCTTACCTTCCGACGAAACCATATAGTGGTACACAGGTGCCTCTTCAAAGAATGCTCTGAATCTTTCCTCGCTCTCTCTCAGCGCCTCCTCAGCTCGCTTGCGCTCGGTGATGTCACGGATGATTGCCTGAATGTATTGTTTTCCCTCTATCTTGAGGGGCCGCGCACTGACCTCCACGGGGAACGTGGAGCCATCTTTGCGTTTGTGGATGCCTTCTGCCACGATCGCCCCTTCTTTCTGGAGCTTACGCAGCCTTCCCCGGTACGAAGAGAGATCGTCAGGCGGTATGAGAGCAGCCATCGGCAGACCGAGCATTTCCTCTAGCGTGTAGCCGTAGATTTCAAGAGCGCGGTCATTAGCTTCGACCACATGCTGGTCCTCATCGGCCAGAATTATGATGTCATTGGCGTACTTCAACAGGTACGCAAAGCGGCTACGCAGCGCCTGAGACTCAATCTCTGCCTGGTGCGGAGCTTTGATTTTTTCTTTGCCCGGTGGTTTCCTTTGCATTTGCTTTGCCTGCCTCGCCTGTTGATAGCCACACATAAGCGGTTTCTTTACGGAAACGCAGCTCGAGACCCCACTTGCTTAACGGTATCTACCTCTGCCTGACTAGACGATAAACACTCGCCTTTGAAATCGGTATAGTCCCATGTTCGACGTTCTTATACGCTAAAGAGATGCAGGATTCTTTGGAAGCCTCGGAGGTGCCTGCGCACAAATAATTGCCATGTGAAAGATTTGCAAGTTAACCTTGCAATCTTGGCAACAAACAAAAAAGGTCACACAAATGCACCCTCGATAGCTCTGCACCACCTATCGCGTGACCTTTTCATATACCTGCCCACCCCACGAAGCAAGAATCTGTAGTTAAGCTACGTCATAACCTCCCTCTGAATTCATTGTATTGCGTTCATATATAGAAGTCAACAAAGTAAATTGCATCGTCTGTTCAGGTTTTTCCTGGAAGAAACAGGCTAAGATACGGCTTTCTCATACCATAGGGTTTCTCTATGCAACTGAAAACCCAGGGAACGGTAAAGAGTAACGGCTACAATGTTCTGGCTGTCTACGGTTATGTCTATGAGATCCCGACCTTTGTTCCTAAGGTGTAACAGACCCGCCCGGAGCAGTTTCTTGCCCAATCCCTTGCCCCGATAGTCTGTGTCCACACCCAGCATATAAATTCGACCCTTCCTCTTGCCTGTAGACGAGCCCTGGTCACGTTCTGCCTCCGTCCAGCAATAGCCGATTGTCTTACCTTGGCTTGAAGCCAAAATCACATCCTCCGGGCAGTTACCCCTGATGCTCAGTTCCCAGCCAATGTATTCAGCGGTATTTGGATTGAAACCCCAGGTGCCCATAAAACAGCGGTTTTCAATCCAGGCAAGCAGTTCCTCCTCGCCTGCCTCGAGATGACGATATGCCACGTCTGACTGTTCATCAGCTTCGATACTTACACTGGAAGCATCAAGCCTTAGTTCATAGAAGCGTCGGACTACCCCAAATCCCAGACTTAGCAAAATCTCTGCCTGTGTTGCCCCAGTCGCAGGCATGCTCACGTGGGCAACTTTTGCCCCCAGCTCCATTGCCCGCCTCATGGCGCGGTCAACAAGAAGCTTAAGTGCAACTTCTAACTTATATGAAGAACCGATGCCGTACTCGAGGATTACACGTCCGATGCCAAGCTCCGGCACAGCATTTATGAAGCCAATGATTACATTGTTCGCTTCAGCGAAAAAAAGATTTTCGCTGACCTGGTAATCAGGGCGGCTCAACAGGTGGGCAAACACCTCCCCCTCTTTGAGCCGCTCATAGGCGGCAGCATCCATCGGGCTCCATGGATTGCAATTCCTGACCGTCAGCTCATCACGCATCCCAGATCATTTACCTTCACCTCATTCCTCCAGACCACAACCGAGACTGCTTCGTCTCTCATGCTCCTCGCGATGACAAGTGGATGAATGTCACTACATCTTCAGATTGCAATTGTATCAGGGCAGGTAGTATCATACAATCTCATGCAAGCGTCTTTGCTTTAGAGGCTTGAAACATGACAAAGAATCTTCACGCAATGGTGATTACAGCTCACGCCGACGATGCCGAATACGGTATAGCCGGGACTGTAACTAAATGGACGCGTGAAGGCAAAGAGGTCATATATGTGGTAGCCACCAACGGCAACAAAGGTAGCAATGACCCTGAGATGAAGCCGGAGAGATTAGCCGAAATCCGTGAGCAGGAGCAGCTAGCAGCTGCCAAGTTGCTCGGGGTAAACAAGGTCATCTTCTTGCGGCACGAAGACCAGTCCCTAGAGGACACACCGGAGTTTCGCAAGGAGCTCGTCAGCTTAATCAGAAGGCATCGACCAGAAATCGTAGCTACAAGCGACCCTTATCGACGGTATATCTGGCATCGCGACCACCGCATAACCGGTCAAGCTGTGCTGGACGCTGTTTTTCCCTATGCCCGAGACCGTTGGGCATATCCTGACCTGACTGAACAAGGTCTTGAGCCTCACAAGGTCAAAGAGGTCCTCCTCTGGGGTGCTGAAGAGCCGAACTACTTCAGCGATATTACCGATACTTTCAATATAAAGATGGCTGCACTGCGCTGCCACCACAGTCAGGTTGGTCACTTTCCTCGCCAATGGTATGACATGCTCAGGCAAAGATACGAGAAATTCGCCGAAGGGCAGGGCTTTGAGCTGGCAGAGGCTTTCTATCGCGCCGAGATATGGTGGTAGGCATCTACGCCGACAGCCAGAGAACATCACCGCACAGGTTCGGGTCGTGCGGCTTCGAAGCAAAGACAGCAAATTCCCTCTTTTCCTTACCTAATACCGTAGCTTCACCATGTCCGGGGTAGACCCCTGTATCGTCAGGCAGGACGAGGAGCTTGCTTTCTATAGACTTGACTATCTGTTTGAAGTCAGCCGGTGTTCCAGTTTTTCCCGGCCCCCCAGGGAAGAGGGTATCCCCTGATATTAAGTACTTGCCCACCAAAAGGCACAGACCTCCCGGAGTATGGCCTGGCGTATGTAATACTTTGAGCTTGAGCTTGCCTGCTTCTATGATATCCCCATCATTAAGCTCAATATCCGGACGAGACTGGAGCCTGGCAGCATCCTTGGGATGAATTGCCACCGGTATTTTCAGCCTGGCCCTTAGTTCTCCGAGCGCTCCAATGTGGTCAATATGGCTGTGGGTTATCACGATGTACTTTGGCTTGGTGCCAGCCAACTGGCTTAAAACCTTATCAGCCTCACCGGGCGCATCCACCAATATGCTCTCGCCAGTAGCCTGGCAGACTACTATGTAGGCATTGGTGCCGAAGGGGGCAAGCTCCAGCCTAGCTATTCTGACAGCGCTGTCCTGTGCCACATTTTCCGTTTCCATTCGATCCAGACCCCAAATAAAAACACTAGGGCCAAAGCATCACCGCCGCCAAATAAGGCAGTCCCAGCTCTGATTTCAGATTCTAACACCACAGATTCGATCGGTCAATAAAAACAAGGTCCCTATACTGGTTCACAAATAGTTTGAGATACAGGGCTTCATCTGTTAGGATTTAGATGTCCGATTACTTAGATTTGGGGGTGCAAAAAATGTCGACTCAACCATCTGAAGATAAACTTGTCGCCGTCTGCGGGCTATACTGCGGCGCCTGTCCTGTGTTTAGAGCCAGCGGAAACGTCGCCCTCACCGAGAGAATTTCTCAGGCAATAGATATCCCTGCCGAGCAAGTCAGATGCCGCGGCTGCAGGGTAGAGAAAGGAAACATAAAGCTTATGGGCGAAGCCGTGTGCCCAACATACACCTGCTGCGTGGAGCAGAAAGGCCTGCAATTCTGCTACGAGTGCGCTGATTTCCCCTGCCTCAAGCTGGCACCTTGCGCTGACAAGGCTCAAATACTGCCTCACAACACTAAGGTTTACAATCTCGTGCTGTTGCAAAAGCTCGGGTTGGAGAAATGGCTGCAAATGGCGTCGCAACTCTGGGGCCAGTATTTCAAGGGTAAGAAGGAACGCGGTGGAGATGAACTGCAAATCTAGCTTTCAATTCATCTATTCAACCACTATTTCATGTAAGAAGATAATGGCTGACTAACGCTAGCCGATACAACAGCAGTTTTTGTGACAGAAAATTGACCTAAGGGAATTTCTGATACTATTTCAAGGTTAATGGTCCCTCCGAGGGCCAGAGAGCGCAATAAAGGTTCTGGCATGTCACCAAGGTTAACCTGTAAATTAGTCGCCTGGGATTCAGTACCACCAGGAGCAAGCCACACGGAATCTGTCCACACAACATTCCTGGACTCCCCACCCATGATAGCAGCTTTATGACTTGTAGCTGGGATATACAAGGGTACAAAACTGGGATTTCTCATAGTTATGACCCCTTGAACATCCAGTCCTGTAATCATATCATCAGCAGCAGCTACCACGTCTCCATTGAACATATTAACTATGGTGTTGGCAACTGACCCACCGTCAGTGCTTATTACAGGAGAACATTGTTGCGCCTGGAAACTCGTTCTTAGCTGGCCATAGGCATATGCTTCAGCACTTGGTATCGCTACAACAATCACAATGACTACCAAAATTAGGTAAAATACAAGCTTGAAACGCCAACCTCCCCGCTCGGCCATTTCTCTGTAATGAAATCTACGCCTTCTATCTAGTTGGTCAAGGGATGGCAACATGCCCTGCTGTTCACTGGGTGGCTTTGGAGTAGGCTTATATGACTGAAACATTGTTAAAACACTCCGATTAAAGCTCGTATCCGAGAACGTCTCCAGAGTTGGGGTCCACTTGGAAACGAAAATGCGTTTCGTTGCTTCCACCGACCTTTTTCGTTGTCAACATGAAACCCTCAACATCCCAGAAAGATTGACCTCCTATATGAGAATACCAGCACTTTGTGAAGTGAACCTCTTTCAAGTAATTCATGTAGGCACTTTCAAGATACTTTATAACCGCCATTTGAGCCTGGGAGGCATCAACCGCAGTGCCACGGGTAGGGCTAGCGGCAGCGGGAGAAGTGGCAGGATTGGCAGGAGTGGTAGGAGGGGCAGGAGGAGGGGCAGGACTAACACGAGTAGGAGGACCAACAGGACCAACTGGACTAACATACTGGAGCCTCTCACCACAAGTTCCGCAGAACTGCTGGCTGGGGGAATTAGTTCTGCCACAATTGGGACACTGAACCATTTGCTGTTGCATCATAACCTTTCACCTTGCAGCCACATGCTCTTCTGGCCGTTTTATAGCTCCAGGTGCATATTCATAGCTATATTCAAATAATACACATAACTAAAGCAAATTGCAACACATATAGATTGCTTCGCGCCACCGATACCAGGAGCGCAGTGCAGCCATAATTTTGAAGTATGATTAGCCTGTAACAAAGTAATTAAGCTATACTAATCTGAGCTTTACAGACCAAGAGAACAATTTGTATTAGTCCGCATGCGCGCCTTTGAGGGAGACTATGCGCCCGGTAAAAACACTTACCATAAGCTTGAGCATCATAGCATTGCTCGCTATTAGCGGTTGCATCTCATCACCTGGTGTTATGGAAGATAGCGAGGCGGCTAGTGACAAGAGGTATGTTAAGGAATTCGTTTTGCTGACAGAAGACGGCATAAATATAAGCGTAATCCACTTTGTCAATGGTAAACCAAATGTCTGTGTGCTGGCTCATGGCTTTATGGGCAGTAAACACAGACCCTACATAACAGGGCTTACAGAAAAGCTGTCCCAATATTTTGACGTCATAACCTTTGATTTCCGCGGGCACGGGGAAAGCAGCGGTATTTATAGTGGCACGAAGGAACCTTACGATATAAAAGCAGTTTTGGATTACGCCAGGAACTATGGCTATGAAAAAATTGCCTTCGTTGGATTCTCTCTAGGCGGTATCCAAGGCATTTACGCCGCGGCCAAATTCCATGATGTGGATGCCTTGGTTACCGTCGGCACACCTGCCGATACAGAAGCCGTTATACCAAATGCGAAATGGCTATTCTGGCTGGCTAACAACTGGTTTGGAAGGATAGTTCTTCAAATTTGGGTGAGATTGGATGGTTCTGCCGAATTTCCACGGCCGGTAACAGTAGTAGGTCAAGTTTCACCTATCCCCATACTCATGGTTCATGGCAGAGATGACACCTTGGTCGAGCTTAAAGAAGCACAGACGCTTTATGAGGAAGCCAAAGAGCCCAAAAAGTTAGTGATTATCGAAGGTATGAAGCATCCCCCGGACTTGCCGGTAGAATTTTACGATACGGTAGTAAGCTGGTTGACAGACTTGTTGACGCAGTAGAAATCCCCTCTTCACTTGTCTTCATACACATTCTAACACGGCACTGTGCACAAAAAGCCGTAATGTTCGATAACATCTAGCGTATATCTTTGATGTCCCAACCCTATTACTTTGTCTGCCAGAGAATGTGGCCAGGGCTCTAATCTAACGTTACTGCCTTGCCGTTTCAAAAGCTGACGTTCATTGTGCTGAACGTCATTTTAGTGTATAATTTAACTAATTAGTTACAGTTTAGGTTATTACAGCGCTTCGGATCACTCGAATTACCCGGTATTGGATGACCCGAACTAAAACTAAAATTTGGAGAGGAGGTCATCCAATGGCTTTCAAAGACAAGGATATCCAGTGCTCCGATTGCGGTACTACGTTTACCTTCAGCGTTGAAGACCAAGAGTTCTTCCAATCTAAGGGCTATACTAACGAGCCCAAGCGCTGCCCTTCATGCCGTCAGGCAAGGAAAGCTGAGCGCTATGGAAGTGGTGGCCAAGGTTACGGATCACCACGCCAGATGTTCCCTGCAACGTGCACCGAGTGTGGCAAAGATACCGAAGTGCCCTTTGAACCACGCGGGGACAAACCAGTGTACTGCAGCGACTGCTACCGCAAGGTAAGAGCGAGCAGATAAACGGGATTCAACCTCAAGTCATATTCGAGTTGGGCAACCGACCCGCAAGTGCTTCTAGAAAGAATAAATTTTGTCGTTAAAGGTTTCAATACGTGAAGGCGAAACACAGGATTCTTTATTACGGCGCTTTCAAAGGATGGTACAGACGAGTGGCATCTTACGAGAGGCTAAGGCTCATAGTCGATTCATATCCAAACGAGACGCTGCTCGTATAAAGGCAAAGAACAGCGCCAGGAGAAAGCGGCGCCAGAGATATTAAGCCGAGTAGGATAAATAATCCAACAATAAAGAAGGGGGCAGATCATGAAAATCTATGCAGGCAATTTATCTTTTGATGTGACCGAAGAGGAATTACGGGAAGAATTCGCTTCTTTTGGGCAGGTGGAATCGGTAAGCATTCCAACTGACAAATATAGCGGCAGACCCAGAGGATTTGCTTTTGTTGAGATGCCCTCAGTATCTGAGGGGCAGGCAGCAATCGCTGGCCTTAACGGTAAGACTTTTAAGGATCGGACGCTCACCGTAAATGCGGCTCGACCTCGCTCTGATGATAGAGGTGGTAGATCTTACGGGGGTAAGAGAGGCGGTGGATTTGGTGGAGGAAGACATACAAGGTACTAAGTCGCCTGCTCTTCACCTACAAGAAATATAGCGGCGATACTTAGCATACAACTGACCGAACACACGGGGCATAGTACAGTGTCAATTGTAGGGACACGATAACCGTGTCAAGACGAAGCGCTTTTATTATTTTTTAACATGAAAGACAACGGCGGCATAAACTCTGAACACATCCTCGACATGAGCTCTAATGTTGAGCCGCTTATACTTGCCCGAAGCACTTGGGGCACTTCTCAAGAGGAGGACACAGAAGAAGCTATTACCGAACTTGCCTCTTTTGGTAGAGGCGAAGAATCTGATGACCTTGAAGAGTGTGGAGATAAGACAGAAAGAGGAGTTAAGTCTGTGCCTGAGCTTGAAGTAGAGCCTTGGGAACAGCCAGTTGATGACCCGATTCTCATGTATCTCCACGAGATTGGCAAAGTCTCGCTTCTCACCGCAAACGATGAGAGGGCATTAGCCAGTAAATTAGAAGAGGCCAAGTATCTAAAAAAGATTGAAGGCCTTCGCTTTCAACATTATGGTAGATATCCCCTGGCGGTTAGTACGACAATTTATTTGCTTCGTCATTTACTTGCAGCCCGGCCTATAGTCGATATTCTTGTCAAGCGGTTCAAGATTGCTGCGAAAGACAGCTTCATCCAGACAGTTCGCAATCCCAAGCTGCGAGCGGCTATCGATGGTGTAATCGACCAAGAACTAGTAAAAGCCATTACCGAAGCAAATGATAAAAGCATCTCGGAAGCTGGGCGGAGCTTAATAGACCTTTCGATAGATAGTCGGCTTTTGCCTCTGGAATTATTGGAGGGCATGGTAGACGGAACCTCTTGGAGTCAGATGGAATCCTTAGCGGTCGAGCCCGTTAATCTTGAATTCCTTTCCAAGCTTCGTGCTAAAAGCCAGCAGCTTAAAGCACATTTTAGTGGGATTAAAGAAACAGCAAGCAAGGCAGAGAAACGTCTTATTGAAGCAAACTTGCGCCTGGTTGTGAGTGTCGCTAAGAAATATGCCGGACACGGAATACCACTTCTGGACCTTATTCAGGAAGGCAACATGGGACTGTTTCGGGCCGTGGACAAATTCCAATACAGGAAGGGTTATAAATTCAGTACTTACGCTCACTGGTGGATTAGACAAAGCATTACCCGTGCCATAGCTGATCAAGCCCGTACTATCCGTATCCCAGTGCATATGGTGGAAATAATCAATAAGTTATTCAAAACCCATCGTCGTCTAACCCAAGAGTATGGACGTGAGCCAAATTACGAGGAAATTGGCAGGGAGATGGACGTCTCTTCAGAAAAAGTAAGGGAAATCATGAGATTATCTAAAATGCCGCTATCCTTAGAGCTTCCTATCGGCGAAGATGGAGATAGTGATCTCGGTGATTTTATCGAAGACCAAGCTACCGTGCCACCAGTCGAGGCTGCCTCACGAGAGTTACTTAAGGCACAACTAAGTAAGGTACTTTCTGAACTCAGTGACAGGGAGAGAAGGGTTTTATTACTCAGGTTTGGCTTAGAGGATGATCGACCCCGAACTTTAGAGGAGGTGGGGATGGAATTCAATGTGACCAGAGAACGAATCCGCCAGATCGAGGCTAAGGCACTGCGCAAATTGCGCCATCCCAGCCGCAGCCGGAAACTCAAAGACTATCTGGAGTAAGCTCACAGGGCGCTGCGGACACAAGGAGAGACTAAAAGAGTCGCCCGAGCTATTCTGGGACGTGTCAAGCAACTAAAAGCACCGTGTTAGAGTGAACATTTAGCCAAGTTGTTCTGCGCTTACGCCGCGGTACTCACTTTGCGGGCAGCACGCCTACTCCAATCACATGTGGACCAACGTGAGTGCCAATGACAGGGCCCACCTTCATCCAGTGAATACGCTCACGGGGAAACTTAGAACCAAGCCTATCGGCTAATGTCTCAGATTCAGCCGGCGTGGTGGCGTCTTCTATAGCCAGTTCCTCGACATCGGGGAAGCCCATAACAAAGTCACCCAGATAATCAACTGCCTTTACCCTGGAGCGCACCCTGGTAACCCCCTCTGTAAGACCGTTTTTTATGGTCAGAATGGGATTCACCTTCAGCGCCGAGCCGAGAAACGCCTGCGCAGTACCGATGCGCCCTCCCTTTCTCAAATACTCCAGCGTGTCAAAAGCCAGGCGAAAGTCCACCCGACTCATACTGCTGCGGACAACATCAATCACCTCGTCAAGGCTAGCTCCTGCCTTAGCCACCTTAGCCGCCGATATGACAATCAGCCCTAACCCCACCATCGCTGAGAGAGAGTCAATTATCTCAAGCCGAGCCTCGCTCTTCATCACCGCCTTGCCATCAACCGCCGCTTTATAGGTGGCACTGAGCTTAGAGGAAATAGTAATGACCAGTATTTCGTCCGTCTCTTTGGCCAGTTTGTCATAGACCTCAGCAAAGGTCCCCGGGGCAGGCGCTGAGGTAGTCGGCAAGGCCTCACACTGCACGAGTCTCCGATAGAAATCCTCTGCCTTCAGGTCAATGCCATCCCGATAGGTCTCAGTGCCAATATCGGTGCTAAAGTGAACATTTAATGGCACTACCGTGATTCCCATCTCACTAGCCGTCTCAGGCATCAAATCAGAAGTGCTATCAGTAACAATCTTAACAGTCATCGCTTATCATCCCCCTGGTTAATTTATTCGAATTTCTAGCCTGACGAAGTCTTCTCACTTTCTGCGAGATGCTGTCGTGGCCAGATCGGCATTCTCCATTAGCCTGCTGATAACGGCGCAAAAATGCTGCCATTCAACCGAGCGGCTGACCAAAAACTGACGTCCTTTCTCCGTTATCTGATAATACCTCCTCCCCCTTCCCTCTGTAACCTGCTTCCAAGTGGACACCACCAGCCCCTTCTTTTGCAACCTTATGAGCGACGGATAAATAGTGCCGCTTTTCAGCTTGAGGTAGCCTCCGGTCATCCGCTCTAATTCCTTGACGATCTGATAACCGTACATCGGCAGCCGATCGACAATGGAAAGGATAATAGGGTCAATAAGCCCTTTCAGTAACTGCTGAACATACGCCAACTTAATTTCCTCCCTGGCTTTGTAATGCTATGCCTTGCACTGCTACCTATTATATTGCGAGCTATTCTCTATGTCAATACTCGTGCAGCGGGATTTTCCGCCTGGTTCAGAATGACAGAAGGCCTCGGACAAACCCAAAGGTCTGCCCATAAGCTAGTTAATTTTTCCGGACTAACAGCGTATACTTAAGACTTGGAAGAAGGTCTATCTGCCTTCGCGTTAGGGATATTAAAGTGATTATAAAGAATAGAGATGAGCTGACCACGACCGCATTAAGGCACCAGGCTCTAAAAATCATTGAGGCTGGCATAGAGCATGTTCTACCCGCAACTATAATGAAATCAGCTGTAAATTATAATCCGGAAAGCAGATCTCTGAAGGTGGATGACGCCGTATGTAGTAACGTCGATGGTAGAATTTTCGTTATCGGCGGCGGGAAAGCATCAGGACTGATGGCAGAGGCACTGGAAGACAAGATAGGCGTGAACAACATATTAACCGGCATTGTCAATTGTAAGGGGAAAAGTTACAGCACCAAGAGAATAAAGGTCATAAACGCCGGTCACCCCGTCCCTGACAAGAGGGGCTTAAATGGCGTGAAACAGATGCTGGCATTAAAAGACAAGCACTCTATAAATAACAATGATCTGGTTATATGTTTGATTTCCGGCGGGGGTTCGGCTTTAATGCCCTTCCCAGTAGACGGTATTAGCCTTGAAGACAAGCAAAGAACAACTGAATTACTGTTAAAATGCGGTGCTGTGATACATGAAATAAATAAGGTGAGAAAACATCTTTCCAAAATAAAGGGTGGCCGGCTGGGAGGGTTCTACTCGCCGACAAAAGTAATTTCGCTAATAATATCCGACGTGGTAGGTGACGATCTTGATGCCATCGCCTCCGGCCCAACATATCCGGACTCTTCGACCTTTCAGGATGCTTACAACGTGCTCAAAAAATACGACCTGACAGCAAGTGTTCCGGAAAGCGTTCTTTCATATCTGGAAAGAGGCTGCCGCTGTGAGGTGGCAGAGACACCAAAGAGCTTAACCAACTGCTATAACCACATAATCGGTAACAACCGCCTGGCCCTAGAAGCCATGGCACAGAAGTCTACAGAACTGGGATTTACGCCTATTATCATCACAGCAAAGCAGAAAGGTGATACTGCTGAGGCAGCTTACGCTAGAGCCAAGGAAATTATTGAAGGCAAATATCAGGGCTATAATTCCATTCTGATTGGCGGTGAAACCACGCTGAAACTACCTGAGAATTCCGGCAAAGGGGGCAGAAATCAGCACTATGCTGCGGTATCAATGCTGGCGATGAATTCATACCCTGGCCATTGGCTTGCTGCCAGTGTGGGCACAGATGGCTCCGATTATTTGCCCGATGTGGCCGGAGCTATGGTTGATAACAACACCCCCCTCACAGCTACCTCCCATGGCATAAACGCAAAGGCATATATCGATAGGTTCGATAGCAACACGCTGTTTAAGAAAATCGGCGGGTCACTAATCATAACCGGCAACACTGGAACCAATGTCAGCGACGTTATGCTGTATCTCTTAATGTAATCTACTGATAAAGTTATCCACTTGCACGCTGCAAGTAATACAACCTCAAGATATAGTGCCATCCCAGTCACAAGGGCTTTACCGGCACACAGATGCTACCTATGTAAAGCAATCTGTATCAAAGCAGCCGTGCGCCTTGTCTCATTTGGCTGCAGCGTTTATACTGTAAGATGCACTTTAAGGAGAGGAAATGCCGCGTTCTATAAAGCTGGGCGAGATTTTTGGAATCCCGGTTCGGATGCACTATACCTGGCTGCCCGCACTAGTTTTAATAGTTATAGCAGTGGCGCAGCAATTCCACGGATTCTATCCCCTGTGGCTGAATGTCATACACGGAATAGCTGCTAGCCTCCTTTTTCTTGCTTCAATGTGTGCCCGCACGCTAGCCCAAGGCTCCGTAGCCATAAACATGCGCATGCCGATAAAGAGCATCATTCTTTATGTCTTCGGTGGTGTGCCAAGGATAACGGAACGGGATACCCGCCCTACCCCAGAGATACTGATGGCTATAACAGGCCCCCTCTCCAGCCTTGTAATAGCCGGCATATTCTATGCACTCTCGCACGCCCTGGGCGACACTGCAAACTCTATGCCTGCCGAATTCATGCAATGGCTGTTCTTTTTCAATGTTATGATAGCTCTGTTTAACCTTATCCCAGCTTTTCCTCTAGACGGTGGCAGGATACTGCGAGCCATCTTGCAGCTTGCAATGAGAGATTACATCAGGGCAACCCGAATTGCTATCCTGACCGGACGAGTCATAGGTTTCCTGTTCATCGCTGTCGGTATTGCAGCCATTATCCTCCCCGGTAATTGGTTTGCCGGTATAGCCACGATTATGCTCGGCTGGTCCCTGACAGATGCCGCTACCACTAGCCGACGTCGGGTGGTAATACGCGATGCTCTCCGCGGTATAGCAGCTCACGATATGATGACCGAAGATTACACCCCAATAAAGCAGCAACTTACCTTCGGACTAATCCGGGAATATATTATCAACTCAGGGCAACGTTGCTTCCTAGTAATCGATGACGGAAAACTGCAGGGAATCGTAACCCTGGGTGACATACAGATACCAGAAAAGCGCTGGGAAACAACTCGCATAAGCGACATAATGACAACTGCCGAGAGGCTCAAGACAGCTCAACCTGACCAACCAGCCGTAGACTTGCTCGAGCAGATGGATGACTACGATATAGAACAGATACCAGTGCTAAAGGATGATAAGGTACTCGGTATGGCAACAAGAGAGCGGCTTCTTCGTTTCCTGAGAGCCCGAGCTGTGCTGAGAGCCTAGATGGTTTTAATGAATGGCACTATGCTCGTGGTCCTTTAGCTGGCAGGAGCAGCCTCCTGAAAGGTCGGAATGTCGTCGATAACTTGCCTATACCGACTTTCCTGATAATAGACTCTCCATTTAGCCTTGAACCATCGGAAGGGCCTTTCAGCCCGCGATGATACCTGAACCCTCAAATCACGCAGATTGTCGGTTGCCCATGATGCGCGGTAGACCTCAGCCAAAGGCGTGCCAGCTACTATCTCGATCTCATAGTGGTCGCGCTTCGTTCCCTCAGGCAACAACCCCTGCCGATAGATTTTCCAGTCCACCTGTACATAACTTCGAGGAGCAGCTCTGGTCCGCAGGTAAAGACGGCAATCCTCAAGGTTATCCGGACTCAGCCAGCGCAGCTCCTCAATGCCGGTAAAAATCGCCGACGACCTAACTTGACTGGTTTCATAACGGCTCCTAAGGTCTTTTTCGTAAGTCGGCGGGTAATACTCCGCTATGTCTTCCCACTCTTGATATTTGATATAGGACTGGTTCCAATGTAATATCCTGCCGCTAATACCAAAAACATCACCAATTATATCCTGCCAGTAATCCGTTCCCAGAAATGAGGGAGCCGTATGCTCGAAGCCACCGTCTCTAGCCAGAACCGAGCATTCTATAGTGCCACCGAAAATATATCGCAGAATCTCCCCTGCAATGAAATCACTTACCTCTTTCACAATGTGGAATTCGCTATGCCCATGCTCGCCGTAATAGATTACATCGGCGTCGTCAGAGTATTGAGCTGACATCGGCAGGGCACCATCATCCATATCCCTCGGGTAAGGGTCAAGGCCACCATAATCAAACTTCGAACTCAAGGGTGCATTTTCGCCCGATATGAAAGCTAACCAATGCCTGTTCTGGCTCACCCACTTGCCACAGCCACCGAATATCTATCCAGGCTTTTAATCGGGCTATTAATAGTGACTACAAGTGCCGTTCTATCAGCTAAGTCGCCAACATTCTTGGCTACAGCATAGAGAGCTGACTTACCTCCCATGCTGTGTCCAATCAATATCAAATTACCCTTGCCCGGCAAGTATTTATCAATGCTATCTGCGATGTTATTAGCCCAGGTCTCAGCATCTACATCGCTTGGATAACATCTATTCATAGCATTAACGCTAATCTTAATCCCGGGATTCAGCATCTGCGGACCACAGGGATTGCCAATAGCGCCGTGTAGAAAAACAAAGTTCAGTTCCTTGACCCCAACAGGGCTCTCCACGGCTGAGCCGGCTGTACCAGAAAAGCCAAGCTGAAGGCACAGCACAACGGCTATCATGATTGATAATCTTTTCACGATTTGACTAAACATCGCACCGTCAACCGTCTAAAAGAATAACACATGTCCAGCGATATTTCACGCTTGAGAAGTAACGCGTCAGGAAAGGCTCAAGGCGCATAGCCTATTTAAACTATTTAGTCCAGCGATGTATACGTATGAACTTGCGCCTTTTCCTGAAGTCGGCTACACTTTGCTGCTGGCATCGGGTAAACTTAGCATTTAGTATAACTACCATTAAGCTAAGTCGTGAAAGGAGACTTTAACAATGATCTGTGATCCGGTAACCACAACTAATTTCTTGCTATGCCTCGTAATACTCGCCCTGGGCATCTGGGCTTACGCCAAGAAGAAGAATGACGTGCCTCTTTACATAGGCATAGCCTTCGGCCTTTTTGCCTTGTCACATCTTATGACACTCCTCGGGCTCGCCGCAGGCTTGAGCGTCTTTCTTATCGTAATAAGATTGATAGCCTATCTGCTGGTGGTGGCCGCTCTGTGCAGGATATTAGTTAAAAAATAGACTTTGATATAGATAAAATACCTTGCATCGGCTGGCTTCGAACCAGCCGATGCAGCTTGTGCCCGCGAGAGCAAAGCTAAGCCTTTGGACTTGTTAAAAAATGCTGCTCAATTCCTGAAATGCCTGGCTTTCTACCTCGTGGCATCTCAGGATGCTTCTTTGTACATCGGATAGAAACGCAGGCGGCCGACTCAGGTCTTCAACAGCCTTTGCCATCAACACATCAAACTCGCGGTCTATTTGAATCATCGCGTCAAGGGCGCCTGGTTCCTGCTCCTCAAAGAGCCGGTTCTTTTCAACTATGAGCTGCCTCATTCTCTTGAGATTGGGCCAGGAATCGGGCAAAAGTCCGGCTGCAATCTGGCTCCAGATTACGGCAGACTGGCGCATCATCTCTACTACCTCTTTCAGAGACGGCTTGTTAACAATAGAGCTGACTTCTTCAAGAAACCGAGCATACATAGTACGAAAGGCACTTCCTCCCGTGCCGGCTATTTCGATATACATAAAGCCGTTCATCAGAGCACCTAATAGATTCAAACCCTTAAATTGCTCGGGCCACTTGACCACCATCTCAGCCCATTTTTGCATACCAGCTAGGCCGATATTCTTTATCGGCGGTTTCAACATGTTGTGACAGCATTCGAGTATGCTATCCTTAATTTCTGTGCTTAAGTTGCCGATTTGCGCCGGATACTTTATCTTCAACAGCCGGTGCTTCGGGGGAAAGGGAGGAAATTTCGAACCTCTCGCCCGTGCTAAATCAGCTATGCTGACTGTAACCGGGTTCCTTCCACGGTCATAGATATTAACCTGGTCTTCATCCTCATCCAGGCCAAAAACGACAGCGGAATGACCACCGAAATGAGCTTCCTCAGGAACTGCGAAATAAGGCAGGTAGGCCATATCCACATAAACGACTGCCGGCTCACCATCACGAAGCAGTGCCTTGAGCTCATTATATCCACTCCTGGCACTGGCTGTTTCCATCACAATTACCTCGGCACCGAGCCGCTTGCAGGCGGTTACGGCGAACTCAGCAACTTTACCATTACGACCACCGATAAAGGGGCTGGGCATATTTTTCATATGCCAATAAATAAAGCCGATGCCGCCGCCTAATCCCAGTAACATCTCCTCGGACAAAGTAAGCCCGTGATAGTCCAGAGCCCTATTCAAGGCAGTCGTCTCACAATGCTTGCCTACGAATGGCTTGAATCCCTCAAGAATCAGCTTTTCTGTCATACTCACACCTTCCTATATTACCATACGCCAGGCATGAGTGCCTTCCGCTCTGTCGGATAGTCAGAGAAGTGCTCACGATACCAGATATGATGAGCTCGTGCCCGTGGCGCCAAGTTGGCGATAGTCCAAACAGCAAACGCCAGGCCCGGCAGTGACCATGTCGCCACAGCCCAGCCAACCCAGGTGATAATCTCACCGAAGTAATTGGGGCAGGATATCCAGCGATATAATCCACCATCAGGGATTTTATAACCGGATTCATCTGGCTTACGCAGATTGCGCAGAACATGGTCTGCCCGGCGGTTGATGATAAAACCGGTGATGAAGAGCAACAAACCGCCGATAAACTGCGGGGTCATAAGCCATTCGTTTGTGTAACCGCCAGAGAACGTGAAGACATAACGACCGTTGAGATAGGCATTGGCTGCGTTGAACAAAAAACCCAAACCCACGACGACGAGCGACATATCGCTGACGCCGGTGCGCCGACTGAAAGGATAAATAAAAGCCCGATGTATATAATGTGCTTCCCATAAAACCAGGAGGACAAGCGCAGTTACCGTGCTTGAGTTGGTTCCGACCACAAAGCATATGATAAAGACAAGTGAAGCCGGCGCTTCCATAACAATCCACCCAAGCCTATCCTTGATTGTGGGGCCCCAGCTGCCTCTCAAGTGACGGCCGTATGGGGCGACAACATAGAAGAGCGCCACAAAGATTGCCACTGCCAGCACAAACCAGCCAACGAGGAGAATGTTGAAAAACGCTTGCTCGCTCATAGACGCTCAGCAGATTGTGGTATCACGGTACAATCAAGATAGCTATTTTCCCCGAACCACCGAAGCGTGTCAACAACTGTTTCCCGTAGCGGGCGTGGATTGTAGCCAAAATCATGCGCCGCCCTTTCATGGCTTACACTTCGGTTGCTACACAGTGCCCGGATGGAAACGCTCGTGTACAGCGGCCTTTTCCCTGTCAATTGAGCAAAAGCAGCAGTAAACGGAGCACCGATGCGGGCTAGCCATAGAGGAAGGACCAAGCGAGGTGCCGGCACACCGGTGACTTCCTCCACGATGGCGGCTAAGTCAGATACTGATGCCCACTGACCCGACAGGAGATATTTGGCTCCGGTCGGGGCTTGCTCTTCAGCTCTAACTGCCCCTTCGACAACGTCACGCACATCCACCCAGTCAAATCCGCCGGCAACCAGGGCTGGCAGCTTACCCTGGGCAAGGTTCAGCAGAGCCTCCCCCAAATACGATGGTTCATAGTCATTAGGGCCAATAATAGCCGTCGGATTGATTATAATAGCATCCAGACCACGTTCAATCCCATTGCATACCTCATTCTCGCCCGCTGCTTTAGAACAGTCATATGCTAAGCCACGTCGCAACCCCACCAGAGGACGCGATTCATCAAGCGGGATATCCAAAGGCTCCTGTTCGAAGGCATGGATCGAGCTAAAGTGAACAAGGCGGCGTACCCCACAATTAAGGCATGCCTCGACAACATTTCGGGTTCCGATTACGTTGATTGACTCAAACCGTTGCCATTCATCCATCGACAGCGAAATACGGGCAGCCAAGTGATAGACCACTTCTGCATCTTTGAATGCATCACATAGATACGACAGGTCGCAGATGTCGCCTCTGACCATATCGATATTCAGGCTTTCGATTGCCTTGCGGTTCGTATGAACCAGTGCCCTGACAGCTCGACCTTGGTCCAGCAGAGTGCGGATTAAATTAGCACCAACATGTCCGTTGGCACCGGTAACAACTGTCGTCATCGTTATTTTTGGGATTTCTAAAACGCCAGGAGCTGAACAGCCACAGAAATATGCGTCCCAAAACAAGACTGGCGCGTTTAAGAACAGGAGTTTACATGCGTGAACTACCACTGTCAAGGGCTACTAAGAACTGAGGGGTCGAACTACATCGAATACAGCAGGTGAAACTAGTATGTCCTAGGCAATTGGCTTGAACATTTTCTTAGGTGCTCCGCAGACGGGACATCTATCAGGAGCTTCACCCTCGACTGTATTGCCGCAGACCTGGCAGACGTACATTGGTTTCTCATCCATAGCCTGGCCCTTTTCCAGCATGCTGAGAGCAGCCTGATACAGGCGGTGATGAATCTGCTCAACCTTATTTGCCAGATCGAAACTGTCTTTAGCCTTCTCGTTAGATTCGGCCTCGGCTTGCTTCATGAACTCGGGATACATTTCGGTAAATTCGTAGTTCTCCCCACCAATGGCCTCTTTCAGGTTGTCCCCGGTTGACCTTATCCCCTGCATCACCTTCAGGTGGTTACGGGCATGGACTGTTTCAGCATCTGATGCAGCTCTGAACAGTCTGGCTATCTGTTTGTGCCCCTCATCCTCAGCTTTCTCTGCGAAATATAGGTATTTACGACTGGCCTGGCTCTCACCAGCAAAAGCAGCTTTCAAATTTTCAATAGTTTTGCTCACAACCCACCTCCTAATATAATCAACTGTATTTTAATCGAAATTACACTATAATTGAAGCCAATGGTGTTAAAATTTATACGCATCCTGTTGGCTTGGGTACTCCTGCCCACTTACATGCAGAGTTCGCAGGTCCCTGCGGAAAAAGCTCATATAGCCGACTGAGGTTGAAACCCGTTTCCTTGATAAGCCTTCTTATCATCGGACAAATACCGTTCTCGAGGTAATAATTTCTCAGGTACTTAATCGCCTTCCAGTGATCTGCGGTTAATTCGTTCACGCCTTCTAATGCCCCATAGGCTCCAGCAACATCTTCGGTCCATCTATCAGTCTCCTGCATAAAACCATTCTCATCAACCTCGTACATATCGCCGGCCAGTTCCATCTGTGCCATAAAATCAACCTCCTGTCGGACAATAATTATTTTTCATGCCACCATTTTTCAGCCCTAAATGCTGGAGGCAAGGGCCAATTTCCGACCAAAATATTCAAATTTGTTCAGCTAACCGCCAAACCTAGATAGTACGGCCAGACCACCAAGCCAAGTATAATTTTCCACCAGACCAGATTGGCATAAGCAATAGTGAATAACCAGCCAGCAAACCAAAAAAAGAATCCGAGACCGGCTGCGCCATGACCACCACTAAATTTATTCTCTTTCGACACGTTCTCACTCCTCCTTATAAGGCTTGGCTAAATAGTATACCACAAAGCACAATCAAAGCGACGCTGCATATTCTCTTTAATGCTCTTCCCATGTAATGTAAGGCTTCTTAATATCAACCATTGCATTGACAATTAATTCGGCAAGACCGCCGCAAATAATGCCAGAGTTTTCGCCTGCCCTATAGTACTCTAAAATATCTCGGAATTGCAGCTTGCAGTTTAAGCACGGTGCGCATAGATATTTCTTCACCTCCGGACCTGGCTGGTCACTGAAGGCATCGAGAATCTGTTTGAATTTCATCCTGCCGGCAACGAACACCTTCCAGTCGGTGAAGTTGACATCAGACATCACGCTTAAGCCACCGCCACCACCACAACAATAATTGTCTATTCCGTAAGGCGTCATCTCACGGAACTGGGGACAGAGATATCGCAGAATTCGGCGCTGGGGCTCAACTACTCCCAGATTTCTCACCAGATTGCAGGGGTCATGTAGTGTCACCGGGAAGTCATTCTTCGACGGGTCGAACTTAATCTTACCGCTGAAAACGATGTTTTCCAGGAAAGTCATCACATTCTCCCGTGGGATATTCAGGTCTCCGGTAAGCACCCTGTCGGCTACCGTCATCGTAGCTTTGTGCTGATGTCCGCACTCCCCCATGACTATCTTTTTTACCTTTAGCTTTCTGGCAATCTGGGCATGCCTGGTAGCGACCTTAGCCAGCTGGACATCGTCATAAAACACGCCATAGTTTATACCGTCGTATCCCGGTATCTCCGATGACAGCGTCCAATTAAGTCCGGCGGCATTGCATAAAATGGTAAAGGCGATTGGGCTCTCGGGGAAGGAGATGATGTCACCGGCACTGTGAATTAATAGAATATCAGCTCCTTCCTTGTCCCACGGCGTCGAGACGTCGATACCGGTTGCCTCGCTAAACTCCTCATCCAGAAACTTCAAGTTGTCTATGGCAACATTTGGCCTCATCCCAGTGGCGGAGCCGACCGCAAGCTGTAGTACAGTACCCTTCTCATGAAGCTCCTTCGGCGCCCAGCCCAGTTCCTGGCTGAAGAGCTTGCGCAACTCACGGCTGATAAGAGCATTATCAACCCCCATGGGACAGGATTGAGCGCAGCGGCGGCAGAGATTGCAACGATAGCTGAGCTCATACAGCCTGCTTATAGTAGTCCAGTTGAGCTCAATGTCACCGCCGGTGACTTTTGCCCTCAGCTTGCCGCCGGGCTTGATGTATTTATTAACCAGGCGCCGGAAGATCTCCGAGCGATAGGTTGGACGATAGAGGTCATTCCTGTCACTGGCAAGGTAAATCGGACAGGCATCACAGCATGTTTGGCACTGGGCGCAATAATCTATAGAGAGAAGCAGCGGCTGTAGAAATGTCCAGTTGTTCTCTTTACTAAGTAGCTTTTTCAATCCCGAGACAAACTGCTCCACATACTTCTTCTCTTCCTCTTTATTCTTCGGTTTGGGCAGAGCCGCGTAGGAAACAACGCCGTCAAGATTGCAGACCAGTCTTTCTCTCTGGTCGTCGGTGAGTTGCTTGAACCCGCGCAGCTCTTCTACCTTATCATAGGGCGGCGGCAATGGCATCATCTCATCAATATTAATATCGATGAGCTGGGTATCTTCACCCTTGGAGATATCGGTTAATTTAAGCTTCCTTTTCGTCACTTGTCTTCTTTGAGGTAACATCCGCCCAGTTTTTTACGCCGTTGGCTTCTACATGAGCAGCCGACCAGCTAACCGGCTGAGCCAGAAGCCCGCGCAACTCTTTTTTCATCTTCTCATCCTGTGGGGCATCATTCCATCGTATCTCATGATATGTGAAATACTTGGCAATAAAGTGAATCATGTCTGTCCAGGGAAGATACAGAACGAACAATAACGATATAATTACATGCAGCGATAGTGAGAAGGTAAGTGCTACGCCGGCATCGAGAGCAATCAGACCTTTTATAAAGAAGCTCATCTCCGACGCGAAATCCGGCGAGGAAAACCAAGCATAAGCGCCACTGACAAATACCGCCCCCAGAAACACGAGGTTAAAATACTTGGTGATGGTATTAAACGGCCTGAGATTGGCATCAAGGGCACGTTTAATTATTAGACCGACAGCCCCCACGCTGCCGAGCAGATAGCCAACCAATGCGAAAACGGAGGCAATCCCCAGAGAAACATTCAGGACATTCAATGCTACCTGAGCAATGATGAACACGGCATTCATCACGCTTAATAAAAGCATCACCACAATCAGGTAGATGCCCATGTGAAATGCAAATGACAAAGGCCACAACGCCCTGTTATGCTCCCAAACGCCCCTCAGCAGAAAGATCTCCTTTGCCATATAAATGATTGGCGCCATACGGGACCGATGTTGCGGCTTATTCCACCACTCATACTCCTCTAGATAGGAGCCCCCATATCGTCCCTTCCCCTTTTCATGCGGTATCGGTGCCAGTTCCCATCTCAGATGAACCGGCAACCTGGTGATGGCTAAGGTACGATAGATGATAACAATCAGAAAGATACCAATAACACCGAAGACTAAGATATGCCAAAAAATGCCAGACATGGAAATTCCTGATAACAGTGTAATCTAGTAAACTCGTCTCCCACACTCAGCTTCGCTTGCGTGGAGCGACCACTATAAACTTTGCGCCTGAAAGAGGAGACGAAACGCGAAATACCTATTGCTTCACTTCATGCTATCGATAATAATCTCTGCGGCTAACCTGACACCTACCCCCGGAGGCAGTCCACACTTCTCAAAACCCTTCTCGTTAGTGAAGGCCACCATAGCCTCTTCGCTTTCCCCAGGATTTAACCTGCGTCCAAGTATCACCGTTTCGATAATGTCAGCGCAATACATATGACCTATTTTGCCTTCGAAAAGTGCCATAAATTTCTGGGAAGTCAATATAGTCCTATTCATCGCGTCAAGATCCAGCGGGGTTTCACCACCAAAATACAGCCCAAAGGTAATCAGACTGCCGGTTATGCCACCACATATCTCCCCGGTACCACCGACACCGGGAAATGGAGTCAATGCCTTAATAATCTCCATGTTGCCCAGACCGAATTCTTCCATAAGGGCAAGCGCTGTGCCCTGCGCACAATTTTTGGTAATAAAGTTGTATTCCTCGGCCCGCAGTTGGACACGATCGAGAATTTGCTCCTTGTTGGCCAGCAACTCTTGCGGGTTAAGCACCTTCTTGGGAATACCCTCTGCAGACAGTTTTCTGATTCTGGCCTCAAGAGCCGGTATATCCCAGTCTCTCGCTGCCAGCTCGTCTACCTTTTCCTTTAAAGCTGCATAGTCTGGCATAAGTTAACTACCTCCTTTTTCAGCTACTTTTAGTGCACAAGTATATCATGATTCGGAATTGTATTAAATAGTTGAGACTAAATTGCGGTTCTAGTCACTAATTTTTGTGTGTACGCCTGTAATTGTAATGCATCCCTAACAGCTAACAAAATTGTTCATTTCTAGAGCATTCACTATTATCGAACGCCATACCATTCATATGCAGACGATTGGTTCGGGTGTCAACCAGCGCCGCCACCACCACCTCCCCCTCCTCCACCTCCTCCGCCTCCACCCCCACTAGAACCAGCGCCACCACCGGAAAAGCTTCCTTGGACCATGCTTACCATGCCGCTAAAGGCGCTGCTTACTGAGCTTAGTGATGGTGCCGATGAGGCTGCACTAATAGTGCCAGGGGTTATCCCACGGCCTGTATCAGTGGCGACATAAAACCAGACTGGTGTTGGAGCCTCAAGCTCGCCGAACTGCTTTACCCAGCCCTGCGCCAGACCAAAAACTACAGCGTATGGGAAATAGGAATCCCAGTAGCTCATATTATCGGTAGCAAGCTGCTTGTCTTTGACCATCTTCTTCAAGTACCTGCCAAATGCCTGCCACTGAGCAGACTCTATAGCACCTTTATCCGTTCGCTTTGGCAATCTGTACGATAGTATGGTCGCTGCCATACCAATAAAAATAAGTGTCAAAAAGGGAACGAACATCATCTCAGCATATTGGCCCAGAAACATAAAGAGCGGTATGCCAAGAAACATGCCTAAGAAGACGAGAAGGAATCCGGGAATTTGCAGGCGTCTGACCGACCGCGACGGCTTCTCCTCAAAAAGTTTTTGCTTTACGGCATCCACTTCCACCTTCTGGCGAAATTCCTTGACGAATTGCGGAAGCCGTCTTCTCTGCTCTGAAAGCAGTTTTCCTTCACTGCTCGCCAGGGTCTGCGTTACCAGTCTCTCGAAAGGGAACTTCTCGCCATCCTTGGCTTTTATGAGCAGGATGTCTTTTTGGGTACCAAACCACCGTTGTTTTTCTGTCTGCACTATTTCGAGTATGCCTTTGTTTGCCAGATGAAAGATGGTAGCAGTAAGTTCTGCAGGACCCACTTTGGCACGGGTCAATATGCCCACCAGTGCTGGAGATAAATCGCTCGGGGGTGAATACTGTAATTGCGGCACCGACCCAATTTCAGGTAGGCGACCTCTTTTCTTGAAGGCTCGACGTATCCAGAGAGACCCTAGCAGCGGCACAACGACTAGGCCAAATAACATCAGGACCAGATTGATTACCGGCTTAACTTCATCGTTGTAGGCTTCTTGCTTTTCCAATTTTGTCTGCCACGCTGGCGTATTGCCTTCGACAAGACCGTGGGGGAAATAGACTCTTATTTCGAGCCCTTCAACAGCCGGTATTCTACCGGTGAAGAACTCTATGGTCTGGTCATCAACTATATTGCTGGTGGCTGGTACACCATAGCTGTATATTGAAAGCTGCTGTGTCGGCACTGGCTGAGGAAGATGAACGACTATTTTGCTCGAACCCACATCGCTGTCGCGATCTCCAAAAATGGCTTCCCAGTATAGCTGGTCAGCAGGGCTGTTGATGCGCAGGCCACCGTGGACCGTGTATTTGAGCTCAATGGTGCGGCTGCTGTTCACCGTCTGCGGAAACCACCAGCCAATCCAGAATTTGTCGCCTTCCGTCCAGGTGGTATAGGCATAGGTCTCCCCACCTATTGACTTACCAGTTCTGTTTCGAACATCTATCCACTCTCTGACCGAAGGATTAAGGGGATATTGCCAGTCACCTTCCCAGACTTCTACATTATCGATTGACTCAAGTCTGTCAGTAGGTATCCATCGGAATCCGTAGTGGAAATCGCCTGATGTGAAAACGAATGCCTGGGTCTCGCTGATTTGCAAATCTGAATTTTCCAGAATTTTAATGTCAATATTTATATAATCGTAATGGTACACCCGGTAAGCCGCGGCAAGAGCCTGGAAACTACTCAGGGATAAGCCCAGAGCTATAAGAACAGGAACTAGAAGACAAAGCCATCTGCCTATAGATTTTGAATTCATCTTTGTCTCATTCCCTAATAGCTCATTTTCGTGATTATAATGCCGATGGCCCACTTTGGCAATCATCTTTTAGCACCGCCGAAGCCACCTATAGCAAGGAACTGAAGGCTTTTTCGGCTGCGTCAACGGTAGCCTTAATGTCCCTACTGGTGTGAGCTGAGGAGACAAAGGCGGCTTCGAACTGGGAGGGAGGCAAATATACATTTTGAGCCAGCATCTGATGGAAGAATTTAGCATAAAGCCTGGTGTCTGACTTTGTGGCGGTTTCATAGTCCGTGACCGGGTCTTTGGTGAAGAAGATGGTGAACATTGAGCCTAGTCGAGGCAATTGTATATCCACCCTGGCTTCGCTTGCCGCTTCAGTGATGCCTTTTCCCAGATGTGACGTCTTCCGCTCAAGCTTGTCGTAAACATTAGATTCCTTCAATATGCTGAGTGTTTCAATGCCAGCAGTCATAGCCACTGGATTTCCGGCCAGCGTCCCGGCTTGGTACACCGACCCCAAGGGTGCCACCATTTCCATAATGTCTTTTCGACCGCCATAGGCTCCTATAGGGAAGCCGCCACCTATAATCTTCCCCAGACAGGTCAAATCCGGAGATACGTTATAAAGGCTCTGGGCTCCACCGTAAGCCACTCTAAAGCCTGTTATGACTTCATCAAAGATAAGCAGTGCTCCTGATTGGCGAGTCAAACTACGGAGGTGTTCCAGAAACCCGTCCTGCGGCAGCACAACACCCATGTTACCAGCTACAGGCTCAACTATCACGGCAGCGATATCAGGAGCTAAGTCTTTGAAAAGCTGTTCCGCTGCCTCCAGATTGTTATAAGGAGCGACCAAGGTATCAGAGGTTAGAGCTGCGGGCACGCCGAGAGAGCTGGGCATGCCCAGAGTTGCCATCCCTGACCCAGCCTCAGCCAGCAGTCCATCAGAATGGCCATGATAGCAGCCGGTGAATTTCACCACCTTGTTTTTGCCGGTGAAGGCTCGAGCCAGCCGGATAGCGCTCATTGCGGCTTCTGTGCCCGAGCTAACAAATCGCACCATCTCAATAGAAGGCATTGCTTCGCAGACCATCCTCGCCAGTGTTGTTTCCAGCTCGGTCGGGCAGCCAAAACTTGAGCCGTGTTCCGCCGCCTTCTTTACGGCTTTTACTATCCGGGGTTTAGCATGCCCCAGTATAAGTGGCCCCCAGGAGCAAACGTAATCTATGAATTCATTGCCATCCTCATCATACAGCCTAGAGCCCTGACCCCGCTTGATGAAAAGCGGCATTCCCCCAACTGCTTTAAAGGCACGCACCGGACTATCTACACCACCGGGCAAATAACGTTGGGCTTTTTCAAAGAGTCCCTCTGAGCGGCTAAAATGCTTCATGTCAGGAGTCTGATTTAATTTACAGCCAGCGGGCTGCCTCTTTGGCGTAGTAAGTTATGATTATATCAGCCCCGGCTCTCTTGATAGCGGTGAGCATTTCCAGGACTATCCCTTTCTCATCAAGCCAGCCTTGCTGAGTGGCTGCTTTCATCATTGCATACTCACCGCTGACGCTGTAAGCGG
>SMTZ1_10001710_pt1 | contig 29651 bp, 19 predicted proteins | sample DeeMarSWOR136_30_FD_25667 | JGI IMG/M metagenome (IMG submission 25667) | reverse complement strand
ACTTCTTCCATATTGGCGAAAACATAAGGATCAACCTTAGCCCAGTCTACCGAAAACCAATCCACTCCAAAGGTATTGTCGTAATCGTAAGGAATCCAATGGAATTTACCCAGCGCTGGTTCATAATATAAATAATAATTATTTTTTAAAAACCAGTAATCATCCCAGCTCCCTGTCAGGATATTGATGGCAAAATATTTTAAAACCTCGGGAACACAGAGTATTTGCTCCAGTGAATCTGCAAAAGAATCATTAGGTGTGTTATTGACAGCATCGATTAGTTTTGCAAGTTTACTGTAATCATATAGTTCAACATTTGTTTTTAATTCATAGGGTCGTACATCGTCATGATAAGGATAATAGTCCTCCCCATTTGATCCACGATAGGTAAGATCCGCCGGCCAGAGACATTTCCACAAATTTCCTGAATCATCGCTAAAGTGATTATTCAAGAATTCATCGTCAACATGTTCCACTGATATATAAAGTCCAAAGTAGATACCATTAATATACAGCGCTGCATGCGCTGCTCTGCTGGCTGCTAAGCCTATAGCCTTGAAAAAATCCCAACACAATTTACTACGTATGATAGACGGATCGTTGTGTTCTCCGTTTATATTGAGTTTATCGACACCATAAAATTCCCGTCCCGGGATAAATGTATTAAAGGACAATTTAAATGACTTTTTCTGAGAATAACGGGATGTATTCCCCCGCAATCTAAGCCCCACTGAATCTATGCTTTCATCAATCCAGGCATTCTTAAAGTGCACCGTTGCCAGATGCATGGAATCACTCTCTACATTGTTATACATCCAATCCAAAGCGTAAGGATCAACCGTAATATTAATGATGGCGACTTGAGTATCATCATAAAGCTTCCAGCTTTCGTCAGCACCCAGGTAGCTGACAATCGTCATGGTAAGAAATATGACTCCAGCTAAATTATTATTTAATTTCATACTATCTCTATCACGAATAATATTTTTAGTTTTAATAATATTATAAAATATTATACAGATTACAAAGAAAATAATAATATTCGTCTTCCACTCCTCTCCTTGATAAATAGGGGGATCGTGAGATAATTTTTTTTTGCATAACGCTTTCTCTATAACTATATTCACGCATTATTAATTATTTAGATACCTAAGCATGATAAACTTGTTACACATTCTTAACCACAATTCTAATAATCTTAAATTCTTAATTAGCATTCTAGATGCGCTTTATACAGCAGTTTATTTTTTGAATCAAGTCCTAAATATCAGCCGTAGACCCTGAGGGGTCTACAACAATCAAACAAAAAATCATACAATTCAATCTCCAAAAGTAAAAACCTGAAATAATCACATTTACCTTTTTACCATCCGTTTAATCATCTCAGGCTAGGGAGCGGATTTTAAAACAAAAATGATCAAATATTGGTCATTCAGAATCAAGGAGTAACACGATGAACTTAAAAGAACAGCTATTCAAAGTTCAGGTTGCCGACGAAAGCCACTATAAATATGCTCAAGATATCAGTCTTATGATTGATGAAAGTGCTAAGACAGAGAGTATCGGTTTGGCCAGACGTAAACCTGACTATATTAAGAGAAAAATAAGGGAAGGTAAGGCAATAATTGCCCTGACCGAAGACGATAAACCAATCGGATTTTGCTATATTGAAACATGGACACATGGGAAGTATGTTGCCAATTCCGGTTTAATTGTCGCTCCAGAATTTCGCCACCACCATCTTGGCAAGAAGATTAAACACGAAGCATTCCAGTTATCCCGTAAAAAATATCCCAACGCAAAAATATTTTCCATCACCACCAATCATGCTGTAATGAAATTAAATGCGGATTTGGGATATAAACCGGTTCCCTTTTCTGAACTTACCGGTGATAAAGAATTTTGGGACGGTTGTAAAACATGTAGTAATTATGATATATTGGAAAGAAATAAGCGAAAAAATTGTCTCTGTACGGCCTTGATATATGATCCGGACATTAAGGTCAGCGAACCAGTTACAAAATACAAAAACCGTCTCGTGGTATTGGCGTTTAGCGGGGGATTAGATACCTCTTATTGTGTAAAGTATTTATCTCATATTAAGGGGTTGGATGTCCATTCCGTGATTGTTAATACAGGTGGTTTTACAGATGAAGAACTAATATCAATCGAACAGCAGGCGTATAAGCTCGGTGTCCAGAAGCATGTGGTATTGCATGAAACGAAAAATTTTTATAACAATTGTATTAAATATCTCATTTTCGGTAATGTACTAAAAAATAATACCTATCCCCTTTCTGTTAGTTCGGAACGGGTTTTTCAGGCACTTGCTATTGCAAATTATGCCAAGAAGATCAATGCGGGAAATATTGCCCATGGCAGTACTGGTGCCGGAAACGACCAGGTACGCTTTGACATTATTTTCAACATCTTAACACCGGAGATAAATATTTTAACACCTGTGCGGGATAATAAATTGTCACGAAATGAGGCAATTGAATTTTTACAAACACATGGTATAAAACAAGACTGGTCAAGCGTACATTATTCGATCAATAAAGGATTATGGGGGACCTCTGTCGGTGGTAAGGAAACCCTCACCTCTTGTGATTTTCTCCCAGAAGAAGCCTTTCCGACTCAATTATCCAAGAGCGATCCGGAAAGTATCGAGCTTCAATTCGAACAGGGAGAATTAGTAGGTATCAATAATAAAAAATTTGACCATCCCGTTAAAGCCATAAAACAGCTGGAAGAAATCGCAGGACCTTTTGCTATTGGCAGAGATATGCATGTGGGTGATACGATTATTGGTATTAAAGGAAGGGTTGGATTTGAAGCAGCAGCCCCTTTGATTATAATCAAGGCGCACCATGCTTTAGAAAAGCACTTATTAACCAAATGGCAATTATACTGGAAAGAGCAACTGGCCAATTGGTACGGCCAATTATTGCACGAGGGGCAATTTCTAGACCCGGTTATGCGTAATATTGAAAATTTCTTACAATCAACACAAAAAAATGTAATGGGAACCGTTTCGGTTTATTTGGCACCATACCGTTTTCAAATACTGGGTATTACTTCTCCTTTTGATTTAATGTCACCAGATGTGGCCCGCTATGGTGAAATGAATTTTGCCTGGACAGGCGAGGATATAAAAGGATTTTCCAAAACCATGGCAAATCAGAGCATGATTTACTACAAAGTTAATCATGAAGATGGTAAAGATATCAGGATTTTTAACAATGATTAATAAAGAATTAAAAATTGAAGCGATTGAGCTTTTAAAGAATCTGATCAAAGCCAAATCGTTTAGTACTGAAGAAGATGATGCAGCACAAATTATTGAAAACTTCTTAAAACAAAAGGGTGTTCATTGTTACAGAAAAGGAAACAATATATGGGCCTGGAATCGAGATCACCGTGACGATACCTTCACCATTTTGCTTAACTCGCATATCGATACAGTCAGGCCTGGTCCAGACTGGAAAATTGACCCCTTTGAACCGGTAATCATTGACGGTAAGCTTCATGGATTGGGTAGTACTGATGCCGGGGGAGCGCTGGTGGCGTTAATCGCCACATTTCTGCATTTCGATCATAAAGTTGACATTCCCTTTAATTTAATCATCAGTGCTACAGCGGAAGAAGAAACATCAGGGGAAAATGGGATCGCATCCATCCTTGACGATCTTGGCAAAATCGATTTAGCGATTGTTGGGGAGCCGACCAATATGTGTTTAGCCGTGGCTGAAAAAGGATTAATGGTATTGGATTGTACGGCACAGGGTAAATCAGGTCATGTGGTCTATGATTTCGGGGAAAATGCTATTGAAACAGCCATAAAAGATATCAACTGGCTCCATAGCTATAAATTTGCCAATGAATCACTGACTCTTGGACCGATTAAAATAAAAGTTACGATGATTGCAGCTGGCCGGCAGCATAATATTATTCCGGATAGCTGTAAATTCACGGTGGATGTGCGCACAACCGATGCTTATAGCAATGAAGAGATTTTGAAAATTATAAAGAAGCATATTACGAGTACAATTATACCGCGCTCTATCAATTTGAACGCATCACTGATAGCTCAAGATCATCTAATTATCCGGGCAGCACGTTCCATTGGTATGGAACTATTTATCTCACCCACCACATCGGATCAGGCATTGATTCAAGCAGATTCAGTCAAAATCGGTCCCGGTTGTTCTGAGCAATCGCATACGCCAGATGAATTCATCGAACTTCATGCGATTGAGCAAGGGATAGACATTTACATTAAACTTTTAGAGGCGTATGCACAACTTCTAAAGGATCAAATATAAGCTTACGACTATGTGGTTGATCCTTTAAGAAAATGTATCATCGATACGGAGAATAAGAGTATGAAACTTTGGAATAAGGGTGTTACCCTGGCAAAAGAAATCGAACAATTTACAATTGGTAAAGATAGAGACCTGGACCTCATTCTTGCACAATATGATGTCCTTGGATCCATTGCACATGCAAGAATGCTGCAGAGTGTGGGATTATTAGACCAAAAAGAATTAAAAGCACTGCATAATGAACTGAAAATCATTTACCAGCAAATTAAAGCTGGCTCGTTTCAAATCGATGCAGGCGTTGAGGATATTCATTCACAAATTGAATTGTTGTTGACCGAGCGCCTGGGAGAGGTAGGAAAAAAGATACATACCGGCCGTTCCCGTAATGACCAGGTTTTACTGGATATTAAATTGTACGTTCGCAGTGAGATAAAAAATCTCGTACTAAAGGTACAGCATTTTTTCGAACAGTTGCTATCTCTAAGCGAATCTCATAAAGAAATCTTAATGCCTGGTTATACGCATTTACAAATTGCCATGCCGTCCTCAATTGGATTATGGTTTGCGGCATATGCGGAAAGCCTTGTCGATGATCTAATAGTAATGCTCGCTGTTTATCGTATTGTTAATAAAAATCCTCTGGGCTCAGCTGCGGGATATGGATCTTCATTGCCATTGAACAGACAATTAACTGCTCAGTTGTTAGGATTTGAGACCCTAAATTTCAATGTCATGTATGCCCAAATGACCAGGGGAAAAATAGAGAAGTTGGTTAGTACGGCAATTGCCAGCATTGCAGCGACCCTGGCAAAGATGTGCATGGATATCTGTCTTTTTACGGGGCAGAACTTTGCTTTCTTTAGCTTTCCCGAGCAGTATACAACAGGATCCAGCATTATGCCGCACAAAAACAATCCCGATGTGTTTGAACTTATTCGCGCTAAATGTAACAGGCTTCAGGCACTGCCCAACGAAATTCAGCTGATACTTACTAATCTTCCCTCTGGTTATCACCGTGATTTTCAATTACTCAAGGAAAATTTCTTTGTTGTCTTCAAAGAACTTACAAGTTGTATCGATATGATGATTTACATGCTTAAAGACATCCAGATCAATAAGACAATTTTAAACGACCCAAAATATAAATATATAAAAAGTGTAGAAGCCGTTAATCAGCTGGTTATGCAAGGGATACCTTTTAGAAATGCTTACCAAAAAATTGCACAAAATATAAAGAATGGAGAATACCAAACCCCTCTGGATATACAATATACCCACGAAGGCAGTATTGGAAATTTATCCAACGATAAGATCCAGGAAGAAATGAAAAACGTGATAAAACAATTTGATTTTGATAAAGCGGAGATTGCTTTATCACGTCTCTTGGAATAATCTATTGACGATATTAAAAATGATATGTGATGCCAATCATTAAGCGTAATTGCAGTTTCGCTTGGTAAATCGTATCATCTTAAAATACATTGTACTGCCCCCTTCTTTTTTTAATATCTTATGATATTGTCTGTAATATGCGTTTTTTTAATGAAACCTACTCTTTAATTGCGCCACCTTTTGAACATAAAATTTCTCAAATTCATTCCTTGGATTCCGACACAGATAAACGGGTACCCCACTTTCCCTTGCGTATGTGTTTGTCAGTTTTCCCATTAGTTCTATGGTCTCAAAATAATACGATATATCTCTCGTTTCGTCATTGACGTAGATCAAAATTTTCAAATTTATGCTATCGGAAGCCCAGATTAAAAAATTGTCACTTAGAGAAATTGGTTCAGGTATCCCCTGTTTCTTGCCATGATACATAATCGCGCCTGCCTCCCCATAGTTTTCTGCGAATATCAGACATTGAGTCTGTTCAACCGGATTTAAACCTTGATAAGTAGAAATCACAATATCGCTTAACTCTTTCCATCCGGTCATATCGGCATAATCCTGAGGAAGGTGATGCATTTTGCCATCCTCCCAGATTAATGGCCCTGATAACCCAAAACCAGCCGAAGTCTTTGCATATTCAGCCATTTTATCAAACGGGAGTATGGGTAAACTATAGGGAATGACAGGAAGCAGAGTTATAACCATAAATGCAATCAGAACATATTTTAAAGGATAAAGACGGGTTCTGAAATAGACTTCTAATGCCACTCCACCAGCAGCGAACAGTATACTATATAATCCCAGTGTATAATAAGGTTTTCCCCGCAATAAAATTAGAATGATTACGACTAAAAGAAATGTATATCCTAATACGTTAAATCGTTTACCCTCCCGATGAAATAGTAAATATACAAGCCCCAATAGCCAGATGAATATACCGGGTAAGTTCATAAGGATCTGCATCATCAGGAAACCAATAATGTCTACATTTACCAGCTGTGTTTGCTGCAGTTGCAGCATATGCGTCACTACCGGCCAGTTATGGCTGTATTGCCAAATGAGATTGGGCAGGATAATCAGGAATCCTATAGCCATTGCATATATAAAGTATTTCGATCTCAGGAGTCTTCTCTCCGATGTGAGTAATAGAGCAATCAGAAAGCCGAGAATCAAGAAAGCTATTGAGTATTTATTTAAAAATGCCAATCCCCAGGTGATTGCTAAGTGAATCCAAAATTTTGGATTTTTAGTTTGAATCAATTTTACAATAAAATAACCGCTAAGCAGCCAGTAAAATTGATTGAATGAAACGGGCTGAAACAGGGTGTTTGAGCGCAAGAAAGCCGGTGAAAGTATGAATGCAAGACAAGCGATCAAAATAGCCCATAGTTTACCGCCAAGCTCCCTCACGATAATTCCAATCATAACAACAGAGGCAGCACCTATTAATGCCGGGAATAACCGGATCGAAAAGACAGAATCGCCAAATAAAAATCGTGAGATATTGGCAAAGAAGGCGATTGAGGGTGGTACCGACATATAACCAAAATCCAGATGATCACCCAATGCAAGGTATAAAAATGCATCACGATGTAACTCGTAGTTAGTATTTGTCAGGAAATGTATCAGGAGCTTGAAAAGAGCTAAGATAAGTATTAATACCCACTCCTTAGATATTTCAACCTTAGTATTGGCCACTTTTATTATCATATCTATTCTTCCATTGAGATGGATTGTTTTTAATATATTTTCTCACATTATTTAATATCCCCGTAAGAAAATTCTTCCGAGGATACTATTTCAAATTTTATGCCGGGTAGGCTGTTACAACCGTTTTACTTACCAGAATAATTAATTATCGTCTTTTTGCTAACTCCATCTTTTCATAATTTTGAATTTCTTGAATATAATCGGAGCCGGGTGCAACATCGTTTTTAATACAATAATAATCCCATATAACTCCAGCCGGCATGGACTTCATTTCCTCCATAAGTGCTAACCTTTCGAAAAGGCGACCCTCTTGCTCCAGTGCCTGCAATTTTTCATGGGGATAAAGTAAAGCATACAGGAATGCCTTGAGCGTTGCGCGGGAACCGATAACCCATGCGCCGATGCGATTGATACTGGCATCAAAGAAATCCAGCCCGAAATGAACACGCTGCAAAACATCGCCTCGAACAATTTCAAGTGCCAGATTTAAAAGATCATCGTTTAAAACAACCACATGATCACTATCCCAGCGCACCCCACGAGAAATATGTAACAGCAGTTCATTTGAGAACTGCAGAATAGCGCTGATTTTATCTGCGATACTCTCCGTGGGATGAAAATGCCCCATATCCAAACACAACATCTTTCCTTTGGATAAACCATATCCCATATAAAATTCATGCGAACCAACCACATACGATTCACTGCCGATACCAAACAATTTACTCTCCAGGGCATCTTTCATCTGAGCAGCTGGATACTCTTGTGAAAAAATCTCATCCAAACTCATCTTTAATAATTTTCTTGGTTGCCAGCGATCAGCGGGCATATCTTTGGAGCCATCGGGAATCCAGATATTGTGCACAACCGTATCCTTCAGCTTCTGCCCTATAAATGCGCTGATTTGACGACAACGCTTTACATGTTCAATCCAGAAAGTGCGAATCGCTTTATCCCTGCTGCTCAGAGTATAACCAGCAGCAGCTTTCGGATGCGAAAAACAGGTGGCATTGAAATCTAATTTTAAATTTTCTTGTTCAGCCCATTCAATCCAGCTGGCAAAGTGTTCAGGTGTGATGGAATCTCTGTCCACATACTTACCTGCAAAATCTCCATATATGGCATGTAGATTCAAACGATGATTCCCGGGAATAAGCGAATATACTTTTTTTAAATCCTTTCTTAATTCATCTAAATTTCGTGCTTTTCCGGGGTAGTTGCCGGTAACTTGTATGCCGCCATCCCCCAAATTTGATTGTGTCCTTTCAAATCCAGCTATATCATCTCCCTGCCAACAGTGAATCGAAAGAGAAATACCGTGCAGTAAATTCAAAGCTCTTTTTGTATCAATGCCTGCCTGGAAATATTTTTCCTCAGCTAATTGATATAATTTTTCAATATCTGATGAACTCACGATTTACACCCATCCTTTATTGTTATTTCATTACTGGGCATTCTTCCGAATGCCCCTACTGGGCAATAAATTGTTCATACTGTTTTTTCATTTTCATCATATCCATTTCTCCGGATAAGATTAGAATCCGATATTTAAATGTGACTGACTCAGATGGCTGCAATGTGAAATTTAATTCTTCTTTGCCTTCACTGAATATTTTCTGCCCTAGGGGATTTGCCGCAAATAATCCATAACCGCGGGCATGCCAATATGTAGGATATCCCACATTATGCGGATGATCCAGTATAGCAAGTATAATCTTTTCACCTTTAACAGTACCCGTAAGTGCCACCCATTCTGCGCGCTTACCCCAGACTTCCATCCCCTGAATACCCCTGCTGCTAACATATTTACCGGTAATCCCTTCGTTATCCAATACAGGGACCTCAGTTGCATTACCATGGGCATCGCTTAATATAATTGCCTTTTGCGCCGGATGCTCCAATGCACGCGTAACACGAATAGCGATCATCCCCTCTTTGTTATCTTTAAATATAACCGTATCCTCGAGCGCTGTTAGGGTAGTTACACGATCAATCACTCTCATATCAGCCATCGCACGAAAAATAAACTGTGTATTCTCCTCTATAACTACCGTACCGTCAGATTTAAGCCAATCCGCAATCACTCCCAATGTTGCACTTCCCTGACCTTCCTGGCTCTTTGTGATCTCACGGTGACGAATTACTCCCATCTGATCCACCCGTTCCGCAGGGATGGCGGCTGAATTATTCCAAAAATCCAATCCATTTACATCACCATAGTTCAACCAGTGACCAATATGATGGGGATGATCAACCCTTTCTCCCGGGATGGCATCCAGAGGAAATCCCCGAGTCAAGTTATTTCCCTGCATTGTACGTACTGGATACAGGATTGTTTTTTTTAGATTCGGAATAGTATCTGTATAAAGATATGAAGTAAAATATTGATCATCCACGAACACATCCACACGTTGTCCCGCTTCATCATGAACCAATCGAACATAAGGATCTTGCGCTTTTTGCTGACAGCTTGACAGTAACAAAGTAAACAATATAAATATAAGGTAAATTTTCGCACGTTTCATTTTTACCTCCTCCATTTAGTTAATACCATGTATGCAAACTTATTGCTGGTTTAAGACCTGTATCTTAATATTGCGATACCATACGGCATCGGTATGATCCTGTAACACGATATGACCTTTACGTTTTTCTGCAAAGCCAGGGATATCGCGATATTTACTTTTAGTGAGTAACGAGTCAAAGTGAGCTGTTTTAAGATCGAATTCCAGCACTTTTGCACCATTTAACCAATGTTCACCATGATCGCCATTAAAAACGATTCGCGAGGTATTAAATTCGCCAACCGCTTTCAGAGTTTTGTTCTGCGGAGCGATCATATCATAAAGTGCTGCAGCTCGATGTGTTGGATTTTGGGCATCCGGATGGTTATCATCATCCAATACCTGGTATTCAAAACCAAGCGCCGCATTCTTTGGCCCACTTGATGTTGACATTTCTTCCGATACATTATACTTAACACCACTATTACCACCCTCACTTATACGCCATTCAAAGTATAGCTCAAAATCGTGATAGCTGTTCACCGTCATAAGATCCCCACCTTCGAGTGGTTGTCCATCTGCCTGCAATGGTACCTCACCACTCTCAACTTTTTTAATGCAACTATCCTCTATGATCCAGTGTCCTTGTGGAACAGCTTCTCTCCCCAACCCCCGCCAGCCATTAAAAGACTTACCATCGAAGAGGATAAGCCAGTCCTGGTTTTCATCTTGAACATCACCTTTTTGACATGACGTACTAAGAAATAACAATAAGCATATCAAAATGCTTAAAAAAATGTTTTTAAATTCAACCAAATTTTTGTTCTTACCGTGATCGTAAAACATATCGCCTCCTAACAATATTTTATGATTTATAGGTATAAGTGCCAGCGAGTATTGAAATATTAATTCATAAAAGATAATTGAATAATTTATAATATTAAAGTGAAAAAGTGACCTTATGGGATTCAATAGTATCAGAAATCAAAAGGTAAAATAAACCGAAACATATAATGTGGACAGATCAGCTGGTATAACGGAATAGGGGCCCAACCCACGGGTAAAATATTCGGCATTGGTAATATTTTTCACATTTATGCGCCAACCACCGTTGGTGAACTTATAAAACAAGGATATATTATATGTTACATATTCATCGATTTCAAAAGCATTATCAACATGTACATATTGATTGCTTATGTAATTCATTCCACATCCAAAACCCATGCCATTTATAAACTCCTTTGTTATCCATATATTCAAAATATGTGCCGGCACAAATGCGGGCATATTACCTGAAAAATCTTCTAATTTCTGTTTTAGATACTGATCCAGTGTTAGTATTTTGTATTTTAATAATTCTGCTTCAGTATATGAGTAAGTAAAAAATGTATATAAATCGTCTAATGGTTGTGTAATCACCTCAAATTCAATTCCTCTGGAACGTTGACCACCGTCCGGGGCATGGGCTCCACCCTGTAGTGGCCCCTGCAGGGGGATGGTCATGTTTTCCTTTTTTAACTGATATATTGCTACGGAATTCCATAGTCTTCCACTCTTCGACTTATACTTATATCCTATTTCATATTGTGTACTGTTCTCCGGTTCATCAATTACTCTTAATCCTTGTGCGAAAGATTTACCGGCATTGGCATAGATCCAAAGGCTTTCAGAATCTTTGAATACAATACCGAACATGGGGCTAAATTGTTGATGTCTCTGAGAAATAGGCATGGGGCGGCTAGTCAATGATCTAGCCGTATAATCAAAAGGCTGGTTTAGTCGATCAGATGCTAGGTGAATAATATCGTATCTGGCGCCCAGAAAAAATTGTAGCTTTTTTGAGAGCGTTGTGTGTGTAATAAAGTATGGAGCAACAACCGAGCTATTGGCATCGGTCTTTATTTGGATCAAAGTCAAAAGTTGCTCAAAACTCGTTTCACGTACACCGGGAGAAAAAAGCGATGTATCCGATATTACTGAAACGGCTCTGCTTGAATAATTATTCAATTTTGAGAACTCAAGACCAAGCAGAAAGTCATGTTTGACCGATCCGGTTTTTAAAGAAAAGAACGCTTCGATTTGATTGCCGAAAGACTCTTGTGACTCTTGAAACGAATACATATGCCGTTCCAGTACCCATTGGGCAGAAGCGTCTCTATGTGGAACATGAGCCAATGTAAGCTTCGCTCCACCCTGTAAATTTGTATAATAAAACTTATTTCTCACCGTTATCTGATCACCAATAATACCACGGTAATCGAGTCTGAGACGATTAATTTCTTGATCGATATTATCAAAAGGGGTCTGATAAGAGGTGGTAAGCGGTATATCTGGAATTTGCCATTTTTTATCAGGTAGATATAATGGTATACCAATGTCGGGCGTTACTTTACTATTAATATATTCGTAATTTGTGGTCATAGAATGTTCTTTATTAATATTCCAGGTGACAGCCGGGTTAATAGCATAGCTTCTATTTTGTTTTCCCTCCCTGTACTGGTTAAAATCTTGCCATAAACCATTTAGGCGCAATGCCATTTTGTCATTTAAAGTTGTAAAACCAGCATCCATCGTTGCACGGTAATAATTGTATCTGCCATATGTCCCCGTAACCTGGGTAAAATTTTGAAAAACAGGCTGTTTTCTGATCATATTTATTGCGCCCGACAGTGTATTTCCACCATAAAGAAATGCAGCTGGTCCTTTTAGTACTTCAACCTGATTGATATTATATAAATCATAGAAACCATAACCGTAGAATTTGAACTGGCTTACATCTGGTTCATTAGCTCCATCAATTAATATTAATCCACCAGATGTTGATTCAAAACCGCGGATTAAAAAATAATCATGGCTACCCAGATTGCTTTGAATGTTTACACTGCTAATATTGATCAACGCTTCACTTAATACAGTTGCATTTTGATCTTCAATTAGTTTCTTAGTTACGATACCGATGCTTGCGGGGGTTTCCTGGATTAATAGGGGCATTTTCATGGCTATTTCATTGGTATTAGCAATCCGTTCATATCTCTCACCAACAACCCGAATGGTATCCGTCTGGTAGACCACCGTTGTGTCCAGATCTTGTGCCAGCGAGACACCCATCAAGCAATAAGCATAAAATAATATTTTCACAAAGTTTTTCATGATTATTTTTACTCTTATATTAGGAGTTTCCAAAGGAAAAAAACTTATCTAAACGTCCTTATTCGATTTTTCTTTATAGCAGCCTAAAAGGCGAAAATTAGTTGTAATTTCTTTTACCGTTTTCAGTGCATTTTTCACATTCTCATCGTTTTTTGATCCCAGAAAATCAAGAAAGAAGGCATAACTCCCCTGCATATTAGGGATCGATTCTATACGGGTCAAGTTTATATTTTGATTGGCGAAAACTTCAAGTACCTTAAAAAGCGTACCTGCCTTATGTGCCGTAGAGAAGATGATGGAACATTTGTTGCCATCCTCCTGGCTCTCTTTTCTGGAGAAAATAAGAAACCGCGTTATATTTCTTTCAAAATCTTCGATATTTTCTTTTATAACCTCAAGATTGTAAATCTCAGCCGCCAGTTTACTGGCTATGACAGCTGATGATTTGGGCTCCTCTTCGGCCAGCATCCTCGCAGATCCGGCCGTATCGTAATATGGAATCGGTTCCAACTTATTGCGCACAATAAATTGGCGACATTGCTCAAGTGCCTGCGAATGTGAATACACTACATGAAGCTCCCTATAATCGGTGCCGGGTAAGGTCAAAAGACAATGATGCACGTGCAATTCCACCGCACCAACAACAAAAAGATTTGTAGTTATGATCAATTGATTTACCTGGCTGATAACCCCACCTGAAGAATTCTCAACAGGTACGACTCCATAATCATAAAGTCCAGATTGAATTCCTTCAAATATTTCACTAAACTCGTTGCACGGAATGGGAATCAGCTCACGATTCCAAACACGAGCAGCTACCTCGCTGTAGGCACCGTGCGCACCCTGAAATGCGACCAATTTATAATTATTTTTTTTCAGCTTTTTAGTTTCATATACTATTTCAGTGTACAATTTTTCACAAAAATCCGGTGCGATTAAACCTCGTGATTGAGATTTGATCTTTTTCAAAAATTCCTTTTCACGATTCGTCTCATCCGAGGTTTTGGCAAATTTTTTTGACTTAAGCTCCAATTCCATTCGTGTATCTAAGAGCTTAAGTATTTGAAAATCAATTTTATCTAACTTCTTTCTTATCTCTTCAGAATTCATGTTGTCTCCTTTATAAGCGCTATTACCAAAGAAATCCCAGAGTTAGTATCTGGTCTTATTTGAAATTCAATAAAAGGCAGTATTATAGTAATTATTGATCTGCCAGTGATTCAATAAATTCAAATGTCTTTTTGACTTTTTTCATTATCCGGGCAAATTGTTCCGGATTCAATGCTTGCTCTTTATCGGAAAGTGCTTTGTCGGGATCATGATGGACCTCAATAATAAGCCCGTCGGCACCAGCCGCAACAGCTGCCAAACACATTGGTTCGATAAGGCTTGGTCTACCTGTACCGTGGGAAGGATCGATGATGATTGGTAAATGAGAAAGTTCTTTCATCGCCGGAACCGCGCTAATATCAAGTGTATTCCTGGTATAATCTTCAAAGGTGCGTATACCCCGTTCGCATGGGATTACATCCCGATTGCCCTCATTCATAATATATTCAACACAATTTAGCCACTCAGCCAATGTGGAATACATGCCCCGTTTCAGGAGTACCGGTTTATTTACCTTACCCACCTCTTTTAATAGAGAGTAATTTTGCATATTACGTGTGCCAATTTGCAGAACATCGGCATACTCACAGACCCAGCTCACATCCCTGGGATCAATAACTTCTGTTACAACCGGTAAGCCTGTAATTTTTCTGGCCTTATCCAAAATCTTCAATCCTTCCAATCCCAGACCCTGAAAACTATAAGGCGATGTCCTGGGTTTGAAAGCACCCCCGCGCAACATATCTGCGCCCGCCTCTTTAACCTTCTGAGCTGTAAGAATAGTCTGCTCTTCGCTCTCCACACTACATGGACCAGCAATTACCGTAAATCCATTACCAATCGCGACATTGCCGACTTTGATAACACTCTTTTTTCTACCGTTTTTTGCTGCCAGTTTAATATTTTTCATTTATCCTCATGGAAAATGCAATAAATAATAATTCTTTATTTTTATAATATATAATGATCCTGGAAATTATTCATGATTTTGTTTTAATTTTATAAGTTTTTATTTCAAATGGTTGCAGATTTATTTCAATTCTATCACTCGTGGGGTATTCTTTATCATTCGTCCATTCCAAAAGATTCGTCTCAACTATGGCCAACGGTGGTTTCATAAAAGTCAAATAGCCGGAAGAAATCTTACCCCTTACTTCTACAATCCGAATGATGAGTGAATCATCCTTTTCCGCTTTTTTAAGCACTTCAAGAGACAGCCCCTCACCCTCAAGGCGGCAAGGTATTTCAGCTTTACCCAGACTGTATCCTGAAAAGACCGAAACTCCCTGGTTAAGTAACGCGGCTTCAGCTATCACATTGGAATGTATCAAATCCCCACTGTGAGGTAAAAAACTGTAAATAAAGAACTGTTCGCCCTGATCAGCATCCGGATCAGGATTTGTTGTTGCACGTAATAAATTTAAATCTAGAACGTTATCATGTACTTTATAACCGTATTTACAATCGTTTAACAAGGCTACTCCATAATCCTTATCCGAAAGATCGGCATAACGCTGGGCAGCAACCTCAAACTTCGCCATATCCCAGCTCGTGTTTCGGTGTGTGTTTCTTTTAACATGGCCATACTGAATATCAAAACTGGCCTGATCCGCAAATATATCAACCGGAAATGCTACACGCAACATACGATGCTTCTCTCGCCAATTGACCCGCGTTTCAAAATCGAGTCGTTTACTCCCCCTACTAAGGCAAGCGATCTGCTCAATACGCGAGCGACCTACTTGAAATTCAAATTTTAGACATTGCCACACCGGTCCCTGGGCTATTTTCTCTATTTTTATACATTCTGCTGTTTGTAAAAGCTGATGTTCATAAAGGATATCTATATCCCAGGCGTCCCACTCATTGGGCCGATCAGCATAAAGTGACAGCATATTTCCTTCTTGATTAACGGACATAACTTCACGTCCTGCCTCTTTATCAAATGCACTTTTTAAAGTCCCATTATCACTGAACTCATATCTGATTAATTCATTTTCTAATAATAAATCATTATCTGGTTTAATTGCTGCATACACCTGATCAATTTTCTTAAGCGTGGCAAAGCTGAGTGCTCCCAGTTCAATAAAGACGACAGATTTACCATTATTTCGTTGACCCGGTAATATTTTACCAGTTTCATCAGCAACTTGACAATCCCAACCTTCAGGCAGGTGAAATACTCCATGATAGGGATAGGATAACGAATTTAATAATACCAGCGAATTTTCATCTTCCCGGAAAAGTAGATTTGCTGCCTGAGCGGCCAGTTCCTGACATTTTTCAAGGGCTTCCCGATACTCTTTGTGGGTCACCTGATATACGGCATTGACAGAAGAGCCGGGTAATATATCGTGAAATTGATTGAGTAATACTTTCTTCCATAATGCATCTAATTCAAAACCGGGATACTGTTTTAAAGGTAGACATGACCACAGGAACTCTACTTCACGGAGTTTGAGTTCTAATTTTCTATTAGCTCTTTTTACCCTTGCCTGGGTGGTAAGGGTTCCACGATGCAGTTCCAAATATAACTCCCCAATCCAGGTTGGTAGCTGATTCTCATATTTGCGTAAGCGTTCAAAGAATTCATCAGCCCGTCCAAATTTTACCTTTGGAGCACCCTCCAGATCCTCCATTCTTATTCCGCATTCTATATTTTCTTCTTTGGGACCACCACCGCCGTCTCCAATGCCATATAGACTCATGAACTCATCTAATAAATCCTTCTCTTTAAAATTGTCCCGACCAGGAACAAGGTATTTTGTATTTAGCATGCTGTTATAATTATTTTCGGGTGGAAAATGGGTTATAATTTCAGAGCCATCTATGCCACGCCACTTAAATGTATGATGAGGGAAATCATTAAACTGGTTCCAGGAAAGCTTCTGGGTTAGAAAATAATCAATTCCACTCTTTGCCAAAATTTGCGGCATAGCCGCCGAATAGCCAAACACATCAGGCAGCCATAAATTCTTTACATCAATACCAAATTCATCCATGAAGAAATTTTTGCCATGAATGAATTGACGTACCATTGATTCACCGCTGATTAAATTACAATCTGCTTCCACCCACATACCGCCCTGTAGTTCCCAGCGCCCTTCTTTGACGTATTTCTTTATCTTTTCATAGAGATTGGGATATGTTTCTTTAACGAACAGATATTGTTGGGGCTGCGAAGCACCAAAAATATAAGAAGGATATTTTTCTAATAAGCGAATCTGGCTGGCGAATGTGCGCACACATTTCCGTACAGTTTCCCAAACAGGCCATAACCAACCGGTATCGATATGGGCGTGTCCCACAGCAACGGCTGTCAAATCTGACGGCGCCGCTGGTTTTTTTAGTTCTTTACGCAAAACTTCTCTGGATTTTTTTGCATTGGTAGGATTATCCCCAAAAACATCTAGTGCTTCGTTCAAATTTCTAATAATACGGGCTCTGCGCACGCTTTTTTCAGGTAAGGTCTCAACAAGCCCTCGCAATATTTCCATGTCGAGTAACAGATGCCACAAAGCTTCATCAAACACACAGAGGCGCATTCGCGTAACTTTGCCCTGATAATGCCCAAACCGGTTCGGATCATCTTCCCGAGGATCTTCATCCAAAAATACTCCAAATAAACTGCTCCCCGCTGCCTCAACCCACAGTTCTACCTTTTCGCCACCTTTAGCGCAATCATACAAATGAACAAACTCGCGGCTAAAGTTCTTATCCCAGATCGAACGGTGTGTAATACCCTGAATAGGAAATCCATCCGGGGAAACCATCAGTCCCTCGCCTTCAAAATCCAGTTGTGCAACAACTTTTTTACCTTTCCAGCCTTCCGGAATATTTCCCTGCAGATGGAACCAGGCGCTCTCCCAGGTACCACCCCAAATTTCCCCCTCTTTAATTTCTTTATATTCTCCCTGCAATCTCTGAGCAAACGGAACCGGTTCTTTAGACCAGGAATAGGTAGCATTAAAAGGGATTGATTCGATGATAACATGCTCTTCCATTCGTTTCATGAATTTATTAATTCTATCGATCTGTAACTTAGTTAACTTTTCCGTCACCAATGCTCCTTTCTTTATACAACAGTTTTCCTCTCTTCTTCGTCCCATTTATGCCATTCTTCAAAAACAGCTATGGCAGTTTCGGGATGCGCACCAGCACCAAATTCGAACTGCGCGATCATCCCCCCTGCGGGATCATAAAGATGGGAACACACCTTTCTAACCGCATCGCGTCCAACTTGGGGATCCTTTGAACACAGGACATATTGACGATCGATCTCCCCCCAGAATGTTATCTTGCCCTTGGCACGCCTGGCTAAATCATCTAAGTCCATACAAAACAGCTGAGAATTAAGTGCATCAACCCCAATTTCTATTAAATCTTCATAAATATCGCTTACATCTCCATCTGTGTGCATAAATACGAACTTACCATGTGCTTTAGCCAGATCACAATAATCCTTATATAGCGGTTTAAAGTATTCACGCCAAAGTTCTGGAGGTATTAACAAGCGCTGTTGCGCTCCCCAATCGTCCATAAAACGAATGGCATCTACTTCACTGGTTGCCCATAGCTCAACTTCCTTAAGATAGAAATCATGTATCACTTTCAAAAGGTCAACCATTCCTTCGTCAGGCATCATAACATCTATTAAGGCATTCTCCGTCCCGCGTAAAAATTGATACCGTTCCCATGGGCGGGGACAAATGTTGGCCAAGACAAATTTATCCGTGCTCTCGTAATAACGGGCGATGATTTCATACGGTTCACTAAAATCGGCAGGTAACTGCTCATAAGGGGGTTGTACCAACTTCCAGTCCGCAATACTTTCCAGTATAGGTTTTTCTACCTCGCCAATAATGCCATCTTGCAAATTCCTGAATACACACCCCCACTCGTCAGTAAAATAGCCGACTTTATAGGGATCGCCTTTCACCCTGGGTGACGGTGGGTAAAAATACTCTGTAGTAGCAAGATCCGATGGGAAGCGGCGATTCAATTGCTCTACGGTCTCAGGATAGCGTGTCACAGCCCAGGGTAATAGCCATAAATCACGCGGTATCCTCTCCGGAAAATCGAATTCCAGGCAACGTCTTACTATTTCACGGGGTGTTTGGGGCATGAAAAAATTACCGGCTATTTGGATGCCTGCGCGGCCAGATGCTTGGCAAAACTGTGTGGATCAGGAAAATAGCCATCGGCTCCTATCTTATCATTAAATTCTTTCGAGACAGGCGCTCCACCAATATATATCTGAGCTTGGGGATATTTTTGTTTAATTTGTTTTACGGTATCTTCCATATTAACCATGGTCGTGGTTAATAAAGCGCTAAGTCCTACAATTCTGGTGGGATCCTGATCCACTGCCTGCACAAATTTTTCCGTTGAAGCATCAACACCTAAATCTATAACTTGCCATCCAGCACCTTCTAAAACCATGCGCACAATATTTTTGCCGATATCGTGCAAATCTCCAGCAACGGTACCCAATACAATTGTTCCTTTATGCTGTGCCACTCCCGAATCGAAATAAGGTTTTAAATGTTCCATGGCAGCCTTCATAGCCTTTGCCGAAATGAGCAGTTCTGGTATAAACGCTTCTCCCCTGCTAAATTTTTCTCCAATATTGTTCATCCCAACCATCAGTGCTTTATGTAATATATCATTAGGTGAAATTGACGCTGCCAACGCCTGTTGTGTCAATTCGGATGCACCATCCTGGCCTTTCATATCCGGTGGATAAGGTGCCTCTTTACTGGCTTTTCCTCTCTCAATACAAAGAGCAAGTTGCTTTAATAGGTCATCCATCTCTACCTCTTACATTTAATATGAAAATTAAAATTATTCTTAGAACTGCTTATTCTGTAATCAGACCTTTTCCCTGATCCTGGTATAATTATTAAGACACGAAAATAAGATAAAATATAGAATTTTTCAATTATTCAAATTGAGCATTATATTTTTCGACAACTTCTCCTACTGTTCTTACCCGCTCTATATCACCCGTGGAAGATATTTCATCTGAAATTCCCAATACCAGCTTCGGGGCAAACAACTCGATTAAGCGCTGCGCACACGCTATGAGCGTTTTTTCAGAATAGGTATGATCAAAGTAGATGGCGGGAATACCATCCAATAGATAAAGCTGATCTCCCAGTCCCTCTTTGATCTGTTCCAGGGATACATCCCCCTGCGGTTTGGGGGTGATAGCTTCGATTCCATCCAGTCCTGTTTCTTTGGCATAAGGTAATAGCGGCCCCGTATCTCCATCCCAATGCGAACATGTAAATTTTCCTGCCTGACGCAACCGTTCACAACGCCTTTGGCAAACAGGAAGATGATATTTAAGAAATAAATCAGGGGATAACGTGCCTGCGTGTACATTTTCACCAAAATTAATGATATCTATTGGGCAATTATTAAGAACATCGATCAAGCGATTATGATTTTCCTCGAGTACCTTGAAAAATGATTCGATCTCTTCTGTCCAGTCATATATGGCATAGACACCTTTTTCTACCCCCATTTTCTCAAGATATAGACATTGAACATTCATGCGCGGCATAAACATGGTAGGTGCACCCAAATCACCGATACTCTTTTGTAATACCTCAAATTGGTGCTGATCCCATTCCCAGGTTGCATTCTCTTCACGCCAGGTGGCTACCTTTAACTCTTCCAGTGTCTCAACTTCCCATTTCAATGTAATGGAATACAAACTACTGGACGTTTTGCGTGTAATAACAACTTGCTTACCGACACCCGTATAGATGGTTGTTTCTATATCACTCTCATTTAGATTACGCTGGGTTATTTTAACCGATGGATGTTCGATACGCTTGAAACATGAATTGTATTCATATAATCGCGCTGAACAATTAAGACTGCGATACAGCTGGTAAATATCCATACCTGTGTAAGGTTGGGGTAATCCTTGTCCTGAGAATATTTTATCATCATACCAGCAGCCTATCCTGGGCTGCCAGATAATCTGGCCCCCGGATTGCCCGAACACCACCTGCCTGTGCAATTCTGTAAAATTATGTTTCATGCTATGCTATTTTTGTAATCAGTATGTATAACATTAGTGGATTTCCACAGGTAAAAGTGCTCTTTGGGAGCCGGTCAAAAAGAGGGTAAGTTTACATCACCTTTTCTGCTTCACTTTCTTTATCTGCCGATTTAAGAATGGATTCTATATCCAGTAAGGCTCTTTTGTTATAGCCGCGTATCATGGCGTCATAAATGGATATACCGCGCGCCGGCAAGCCCATTAGAATCAGTCTCTGATCCACAGCACTAAGCGTTTCAATTAATTTCTGCACCAATTTGGGTAATCCCTTTACCAGATTTTCTTTCGTTTCCAATTCTTCCAGTTGCTTTTGCTTAAGCTTCTTTAAATCTTCGTCTTTGGTAGCTGAAGCTTTATCAAGCTCTTGTGTAATTCTTTCTTTTGTCCCTTGCATACCTTCGCTGAATTTTTCAATATAGTTGGGTAAGTCATACAGTAAATTCTGATACAATTCACTTATCTTTCTCGTTTCAATTACCCGGTTATCCATGATCTGCAAAAACGTATTTTGATTCACAATATTTCTTCTTAAATCCCAAATCAATAAACCCAATAAAAGAATAATTAAAATAGTCTGGATGATACCTTGTACATCCACTTTATTTCCTCCTATTATATCAATTACTAAACACAAATTCCCCTTTTTCCACACTCCAGTCTTCCCCAAAAAATCCCGCGGTAAGTACACCTTTGCTGCCCTGTCGCAACATTTCGCTGGAGAAAACTACACAGTCGGGATAAGCATATCCTGGATACAGATAGGGCCGATTATTTGTCAGGCGCATACCTTTAATGCCTGTTCCTGATACAACGCCTACACTGGCAAAATCACTGCCTACCCGGGGTCTGACTATCACCAATTACTACAGCGCCGACATTAACCTGAACTGGACTATCCGGTACTAACGCATCCCATGCGCTGTTAGTTTGTGTATTACCATAGATAATTACATTCCGGTCTATTCCTACCATTGGATCAAATTCCTGATCCGATACAACGGGTATGGCCCCGTTGCCCTGATACCAGAATGTTTCCGCATCATAGCGCGCTTTGGCCAGGGCCCAGGCATTTTCTTCAGCGCTACCCTTTGTACCATAGACAAGTATTACATTATTATTAAAGGCATCTTTAAACGTACCATAGCGATGTGGCCCTTTCCAAGATTTGGCAGGTTGTTCAATATTTGTCCACTCACCCTGCGAATTCGCTAACCAGATCTTCTTTTCACCCAAGTTGGGCTCAATACCTTCGAGTATCTGGCCATCCAATTCAATTGTTATTTCTTCACCAGGTTCTATCTGGTCGATATCGAATGAAAGGCGCAAAATATTCTCTGTTGTGCCTGTGAATCGCTTTTGGCCGGGATCAAAACGCACATTCGCTTTACTAAAATCCAGTTGCTTTATTTGTGCTTCGATATGCAGCCAGTTATTTGATGATGAAATTCCCGGGCTGGGGGTAATGAAATCTACCTGTCTGACTCTATCCGGTCCGGGTACGACATGACGTGCAAAAAAATCAAAGAGTGGTGCCCAATCCACGCAGTCAGTACCTGGTTCTGGACTTTCATCCCACCAGTGCCCGGCACCTGCCTGTTCGTGATAAATAAAGTCTTTATGAAATTTTTCCAGATGGCTAACCATTTGCCGCGCCTGATCCACAGGCACATTATCATCTTTCTCGCCATGAATAATATAAACACCAAACTGCTTATAATTTTCAGCTAAGGCAAAGGTATTGCTGGGCGATGTAGCCCGCATTAACATCTTATCCATATCCGCATTTAAATCGAGTTGTTCTCTAACACGATAAGACCAGAAAGTTATCCACCCTGCACTGGGTCCAATGGCCCCGAATTGATCCGGAAATATGGCACCCAGATGCCACGCGCCATGCCCACCCATGGAATGCCCTGTTAAGTAAACTCTGCTTGGATCGACATTCATAGTATTCAGGGCAATCCTTAGTACCTCCATGGCATCAAACCTGCCCCAATCTTCCCAGTTGAAACCATATGGTCTGCGATTGGTAGGAGCGACGATATGCCCCCATTTCTTTGGGTAGTAAGACCGAGCCTGGTTAATTGCCTCTACATTAGCACCATGTACCGATAAGAATAAGGCCTTTGGTTTTTGTAAATCTGGATCTTGAGCAGGATTCACTGCAAAATATTGTATGCTGCCATCAATGGTACTAATAAATGTTCGTTTTTGCGTCTCATTCTCAGCAACCATCTGTAAGGTGAGCTCTCCACTATCGAAATCCTGGGACTCTTCTCCTTCAAATTTTGACAAGGTTAATTCCACTTCAAGATCACCCTTTTCTTCAACCTTTTTACCCTTGAGTAAAAATGCCGCTTTTTGAATACTCAAAGGTAACATATCAGGCACACGCATTTTGCTCTTTAAGCCATTGTCTCCCGACACCATCAGGTACAGATTCTTTATAGGCTCTTCAGTGGCATTTACTACCACAAGCGAACCCCATTCATATATCCTTTTACCAACAATTATATCCGGAACAGTAACATCATTTAAGTTTAAGAAATATTTTTTATCAGCATCATGAATTTTTATCTTTAAACGACCCCTGTTACAACGAAATAGTAATTCATTTTGACCTTCCTTGAGCACAATGGGCATCATGGAGAAATTAAACCGTGGTTCCCATGATTCAAATGTTTCTTTCGACTGATAACGATTACCGATCCTTGGTTCGCCGTTGATAAAAACCATATCGTGCGACATACCCTGCAACAGCACAACTTTCCTTTTTTTTGATTCAATCTGCACATAAGCATAACCGCCGTCCAGTAAAGAGCTATTGAACCAACCATCATCGTCTGCAGTTAATTCTTGCCATGTGCCTGAAGCGCTGTCAGCAAATTCTTCCGTATCCCCAACTTTGGGGACTCCCCAGGTACCATGCACTAATTTGTATTCAATCGGATCCAATAGTACGGTAAAGCGCCCAAACCTTCCCGGTGATTTTACAGCTAAGCATTTTTTAATCACGGTTTGGGTATATGCCTCGTTATTCACGGTAAACAATACAATCAACGTCACAAAGATGGTTAGTAAAACCTTTGGCATAATTATCTCCTTTTGCTTACTATCTTTACTGTTATACCTTCAGCACCAGCTTGTCGGTGCTACTCAACCTGTAATACAATCCCTTTTCAGCAAGCAGCTGATCATGATTGCCTTTCTCTATAATTTTACCCTGATCCATAACGAAAATCTTATCGGCATTACGTATCGTAGAGAGTCGATGCGCGATGATGAAAGTTGTCTTATTGTGAATTAATTCTTTAAGTGCTTGTTGTATTTTGTATTCCGATTCTGTATCCAGTGCCGACGTAGCCTCATCAAGAATCAGAATAGGAGCATTTTTTAAAATCGCACGGGCAATGGCAATCCGCTGACGTTGTCCCCCGGAGAGTCCTACCCCCCGCTCCCCTAACGGCGTATCAAAATCCTGAGGTAACTTATTAATGAACTCATGAGCGTGTGCTAAACGCGCGGCTTGTTCTACTTTTTTGTCACCGGCAGTGATGTCACCATAACGTATATTTTCCCTTATTGTCCCCCAAAATAAAAATCCTTCCTGCAAAACTAGAGAAATATTTTGACGTAACCATCTTAATTGCAAATCGCGGATATCCTGCCCATCTAAATAAATCGTACCTTGTGTCGGATCGTAGAATCTCATGATTAAATTTAAAATGGTACTTTTACCAGCACCAGAGGGACCCACAAGGGCAATGCTTTTCCCGGGCTCTACTGCAAAAGAAATACCTTCCAGGGCATTATTTTTTGAATCATCATAACTAAAGTACACATTCTCAAATTTTATGTGACCCCTCGCTGGTTGAGAAGGAATTATTGCGTTTGCCTTTTCCGGGGGAGACGGAACCGTATCCAGTACCTCATAAATTCTTCTCACGGAACTCATACCTTGTTCGATGACCGCTGTAGTCCCGCTCAAGCGGATTATGGGTTGATATAAATAACCTAAATAGGTATAAAAGGCTACAATTTCTCCAGCTGTCATTACTCCTTTAACAATCGCAAAATAACCACCACCTATTAATACGACAATAATTCCGATTACCGTAAGATATTCAGTTAGTGACTGGAATAAGGCATTAAACGTATAGGTACTGATCCGCAGGTGTCGATCTTCCAGCAAGTATTTGTTAAACTGAGTTTTTTTATAATCCTCAAGATTAAAGGCCCGAATCACTTTTGCACCAGCCACTGTATCATGAAATTCACTGGAAAGTTGGGCATAATTTTCCCTGATACTCCTGTTTTTGTCCCTTATTTTCTTCTGAAATCTGCCATGTATAACACTATAGATGGGGATAATAGCTAAGGCAATTATTGCCAGTTTATAATTCATCGTTGTCAGCATAATCGCAACACCTGATATAATAAATAAATCTTCCAGGAGATAAATAAGTGAATTGGTTGTCATAAACTCCGTATTCATGACATCGTCGAGCATGCGATTCATGATATCGCCGGTGGTAGCTTTATCATAATAACGGAACGATAATAGCTGAAAATGATGCATTAACCTGGTGCGTAAGTCATAAATATAATGATAGCCAAAATTTAACATACGGTTATTACGCAGGATCATGGCCCCCATGCGAAATAAATACAGAATCAGAATGATTAACGATCCGTAAACCAAATCATTAAATTTTTTATTTGGTATATAATCATCAATAATGATCTTAAAGAAACGAGGTAAGGTCAATGCAACAGCTACCATGATCAGCATCATGAAAAAGGCTGCATATATATATTTCCAATAAGGCTTTGTGGAAAAAAAGTATCTCTTGAAAGCAGATTGTTGTTTAGACAAACCTTTTCTAATTCCGGATTTAAATTTAAAATTATTTTTCACCAAGCACCTGCCAATGTGCGGCTGTCATTGCATTCCAGGAATAAAATGAGATCCCGTCAGCACCCCCTGCTCGAACTCTTTTTAAAACAGCATGAAGATCCTCTGCCGGTATGCTTGGTATAAACACTCCGCTATATAGCGCCATACGATCAGAAAGTGCCATTTTCCCTTCTTTTGTTGCCTGTTCTATCCACTTCACTTCCTGATCGTAAAAATTATGATATATCATGGGAAAAACCGCATCCAAATCCCAGTTGGACCAATCTTGTCTAACATATTTTTTAGCCAGAGTTGGGGTGGCAAATACCGCCGCAGAGATCGTTTTATTCTCCTTGCGCACAATACCCGCAAACTTCGAAACCAAAGAACTAATCTTCTGCTCACGAAAGGAACGCCAGTCTAAATCGTTTTCTGGACTTTCGAGATTTAAGGGATCTTTATTTGAAATCGCTTCAAAATTCTTACGACATATATCACAATAACAGAAATCAAATTCGGGTAATTCCCTGTCCTGAACAAGACCGTATTTACCCTGCAGACGTTTAGGCAGAATAACATCGGGATAACGGATATAATCAAGCTGGATTCCCGCTAATTCAGAATACTGACACAGCTCTGTAACTATATTTTGCACAAACTGAACAACTTCAGGATGCGAGGGACATAACCAGCGATAGTAACCCACATAGGGTGGCTCAGCACATGAAGATTTCAGATCCCGGTTGATATTAAACCAATCCTGATGTGATTCAATAATTGAATCCATATTACATATGAGTGAAAAAATCCAGGCGTGAACTTCCAGGTCATGTGATTTAGCCAGGGGTAAAATCTCCTCAAGAAACCTGCTCTTCACTGGTACTACTTGGCTACCATAATAAGCATATCTACCATCATAACACAGAGCAAGAACGGCATCGATACCAGATAGCTTCAACCGGGAAAATTCTTTTTTTAACTCGTCTAAAGAAAGTTGTCCTGCGGGGCGTAACCATATCCAGTTTTTTTGCATCTCCTTCATACATGTATTTTGACTCTTTTTCTTCACATCAGTTCGATATAAATCAGGTAAAATCCATCCGATCAGGGCCAGATTGTTCAAAAATGTTCTACGTTTCATCGCTGATAATTATGCCTTTGAATCGATTTTTCCCTCAACCTCATAGGTACTGACACGTCCAACAACTGTACCATCATCTCTATCATCCCGATGCAATGTTTTCAATCTTTGGAACATAGCTTTTAAATCCTTAAAGCCACCGATGGCAAACCAAAAAACCACGATAATAGAAGCACCAATATTAATTGCCAGATAAATATACCAAAATTTCATCCAGGTTTCATCGGAAATAACTGCGGTTAAATTAAAAATCGTTCCGATTACAAATACCACAAACCAGGACAATATCCAGGTATAGGTGATATAGTATAGTATTTTATCTCCTTTGGTGAACTCTTTACCAATGCCGAGTATTCTTAATCCTCTTTGCGGCCTTACATTCACAACCTTATATTCATCTTCTATGACATATTTACCGCGATGCAATAGTTTATCCATATTAAATTCCTGTTTCTTACCCAGCAGAGAGACTAAAACATAAACAACAATTGCTGAGGCCATAGCGATGAACCAGAATACCTGACCATTTATAAAAAAGTCCTCTTCAAGTTGGTGTATAATAATACCCCCTACGGCGATAGAAGAACCCACAATCATTGCTGACCACGCTGCAGCAGTCGTGCCCCTTTTCCAGTAAAGCCCGCCTATGATCACCGATCCGGAACCGCCAGCATAGATGGCACCAGTGATGGCAAAAAATAAGAGTATGTATTCACTTTGTTTAAATAGCAGGCTGAAGAAAAAGATGAATACGGCTACACCTATGATAGATAACCGTAACACTTTAATATGTTGTTTGGGTGAAAAGGATTTTTTCCTTAAAGGGAGAATAACATCCTGAATAAAAATACTGCCCCAGGAATGCAAATACGTATCATGGGTACTAACGAAGGCTGCCAGCATCACGGCAGCGAAGGCTCCCATCAGTCCCAGTGGTAATATTTGTGTTAATACCAGAGGTACGGTTAATTGGCTCTGCAGGGCCCTCGATTCAACCCCTGCTAACACTTCGTTTACTTTACCAGCCTGGATTGCAAAATCTGCATGATTTAATACGGTATAGGCACATATAGGTATAAACAATAACAGCATAACCTGCGGGATTCCTCGCCAATTTGATAAAACAGCTCCCATTTTGGCCTCATGGGCACTCCTGGCTGAGGTATTGTATCCCTGAGTGCCCTGCCAGGAGAGTACCACATAAATTGCGCCAAATACACCGATCAGGTGAAACCATAGATTAAAATCTTTTGCCGCACTGGTTTTAAAGGGATTGATTAAAGAGGCATCTTGCGGAGCCGTCTGCAGTGCTTCAAAAATTTGCTCATAATTAAAGATTGAAACAAACAGTAGTATAATAATGACAAAAACAAAATTCACAAAAACTCCCTGGATGAAGTCTGTTACAATTACAGCAATTTGTCCACCGGTAAAAACAAAGAATAGTGCGATGCACAATAATACGATCATGGTAAAAGCAAATGTTGATATCTCAAAGCTGAATAGAAAAAATGTATCCGGTAAACCACAAAAATGAATGAAAAAATTTGCACCGACTGCTGGAAATATGCCAAAATTAATTATGCCGGCCAGGAAAGCCATAATTCCGGCAAAAACACGAAAATTTCGGCTGTAACGCATTTCAAAAAATTGTGCCATTGTCATAGCGCGGGTTTGGCGAAAGCGATAGATCACCCATCCTGAAACCGTAAGTACGAGCACCACAACCCCCATACTCAAACCCCACCAGGTCATGGGAAAAGCGGCCTGATAATTCATTTCAAAATTTGCAATAACGGTGATAGCGCCCAGCGCCGCCATCCACTGCCCAATACTTACCAGATAACGACCCGCCGATCGGCCTGCTGCAAGAAAATCTGCCACGCTGCGCATATACTTCTTGCTTATATAAATACCGCTTACCATAAAAGCGAATACAAGAACAACGACCAACCAATCAAACCAACTAAAGTTCAATATCTATTCCTCCTTGATATTACCTATGAGAAAATTATATTTGTTTTAACTATTTTCTCCAAATCCGCCCTTCTTGCGAAATGGACCAGACTTTCCTCCCATCGCTACTTTCCAGGATTGCCTCAAACAGATTCCAGCTTGTTTTTATACGTGGTGGCCAGGAATAATCCTGAATTTGATAATCTGTTAGTCCTAAATCACTGATATTCTCTGTATAATGATTGTGTTGGGAATAATATCTCTTCTGTTTGTAATATACCTGGCGTAAAGCCCACTTTGCTTGCTCTTCCTTTTTATCTTGAAATCCCTCGCTTCCCGTTCCAGCCACATTTTCAGAAAATTGAACAAAACCCCACATTTCGGGATA
>SMTZ1_10000854_pt1 | contig 29655 bp, 32 predicted proteins | sample DeeMarSWOR136_30_FD_25667 | JGI IMG/M metagenome (IMG submission 25667) | reverse complement strand
AACTTGTTTTTAGGATCATAAGCAAGCCAACCATAGAATTGTTTCTTCCCTTGTAATTTAACATAGATTTCATCTATTTCAATAACTTCAGGGATATAATCTGGAGGAATCATGACATATTTCTTGAATTTTTGAAACTGTAAAAGCACCTCTCTTAATATTCTCCTTATGGTATAATCTGTGACCTCAAACATTGGAGGCATCTTACCAATAGAATAACCTGTTAGAAAAAGATACACTATCTGCAGAATCTGATCATCTGATAGATGTTTCTTATAAAACAATGTACCATACCTTTCATTGAACGTTTTATGACAGGTATTGCATTGATACCTTTGAACTTTGTTCATTTGATGACCAAATTTTATGACGTCTCTGGAGTTACAAAAATGACAACATGGAATTTCTTCACTATCTTTATTTTTGAAAATAATACCATTCTTCTGCATCCCATCCACTAAAAAGGAGTAAAGTCAATGTCCTTTATAAACCAACTCTAGATTGATGGGGTACCCTTATAATTATTAGAGTGATTTTGTTGAAACTATTGTTAAAAGACAAACATTTTCTCTGAATTTTATTTGAATTCCATTTCTGGTATCCAACGTTCTTTATGATGTATGTATCATTAATTTAGAGAAGATAATTTAAAATTATAATAAATATAGAAGAAAGTATTTTAGGAAAATTATAATTAATATACAATTAATTGATATGAGGTATTAATATTATCATTGACATGTTAAAAAATAAATTCTTGAAATATTTCTTGTTCGGCAGTATTTATTTTTCAATAGGATTAGAATTTTCTGTAGTACTGATAATTTTGCCCATTTATTTAATTGATAAGGGATTTCCTTTTTCAATAGCCACACTTGTTGGTGGAATAGGAACAATTCCATGGGTAATTAAATTTTTTTGGGGTGGAACTATTGATTATTTTAAACAATATGGTAGAAAATTTTTTGTTTGTCTAGGTGGAATTCTTGGTGGTATAGGTTTTTTAATTCTTGTGTTTATTGACCCGAGCATTAGCTTAATTCCTTTTACAATTACTTTGTTTTTTGCCCATGTCGGAACTGCTTTTTATGATGTCTCTACAGATGCATGGGTAATTGATATTTCAAGCTATTATGATAGAGGAAAAATTAATGGAGTAATGATGTATGGGAATTATCTGGGTCTTACAATAGGTCCAATAATTTTTGGCATAATAGCTACAATTTATAGTTATTCTTATGTATTTTTAATCACAGGGTTTATACTTATTTTTGTTGTTTTAATACCAATTTTTGCCAAAGAAGTAAAAGTTGTAAAAAGGCATCAACAAGTCGTAAAAATTATTATCAGTGAATTTAGAAAAAAAGCAACTCAACTCATTACTCTATTTGCTCCATTAAGTGCTATAAATGCTGGGATAATAATGGTAGTTGTTCCAATCTATATGAAATCTAGGTTAAATCTAGATATTGCTACAATTGGAATGATTTCTTTTATATTCCCTGTTTCAATTGCTGTTGGTTCTATTTTTGGCGGAATTATTTCTGATAAGGTAAGTAGAAAATTTGTTTTATTTTCATTTATATCACCGAGTATTTTTTTTACAGCTTTGCTAATTTTTGCAGATAGCTGGCAGATTGTTGCAATATTATATGCTATTATAGGATTTTTACTAGGTGGTTATACAACTGGTATTTTTACTATGTTTATGGATATTACAAATCCAAAAGTTGGAGCTACACAATTTTCAATTTTTGCTAGTCTTTCAAATCTTGGAGAATTAGGTGCAGGGGCTATTAGTGGTTCTTTAATTACTATTCTTGGTTTTACTAGGGTTTTTCTTTTTTCAGCATGGTCTCTTGGTCCTGTATTGCTTATTTTATATTTTATAAGATTAAAATCAATTAAAAAAGTTTAAGCTATTCTAATACTGGTAGCCATCGCACTTTATGCTGTATCTCAGTTAAAGAAAAAGATTGTTTTCTAATAGCTTCAGGGAATTTAGAGTCAAGTTCATTTATAATTTCATTTAATTCATCTATATTTTTTACAACAAGTTCAGGTTCTATATCTGCCCAACCTACAGCTACATTTAATACTAGCATATTGGATTTTTTTTCCAGATGGTTTATTATGGAATCTCTTTGGCTATATTTTTTAAGATATATGTCAAGTTTATAATTATGAAATCCTAGTTTTGAATAATCTATATTAATACGAAATGCTTGAATGATATTATTTTTTATTAGATTTTTAATTCTATAATTAACTGCTTGGGAGGAGCAATTAAATTTTTTTGCTAAGTTAATAAATGGAACTCTTGCATTCACTGCTATTTCATTTAGAATTTTTAAATCAATCTCATCAATTGTAACAGTTTTTCCAGTGCAAATTGTTTCATACATTTTTCTATTAGATTTGATATTTACATCTGGTAATAAAAATGATTTTATATAGTTACAACTCTGAATATAAATTGAGACACTATGGTTTACAAAATATTTTTCAAAAATTAAAAGTGTCTTCTTCCAAAAATGATAGAATTCATTAATGTTATTTACCCATAGAACAACAGAAAAATCAAATGGTCCTTTTTTAGATGCGACTGACCATATATATTTATAATTAATGAAGTGTTCTATTATTTTATTTTTAATTTCGTTATTAACATCTTGAAAATTTAAATATATCCTTAAAACTTGGTAACCCAGTTTAAAGGTGTCTATTGCAGTCCAATAGTTTTCAATAATTCCCTCCTCTTCCATTCGTTTAATTCTGTAGTCAACGACTTGCTTAGATAAACCGACCTTCTTTCCAATCTGGGCGTTTGATTGCCTACAGTTGAGGTCTAGGTGGTATAGTATTTTTCTGTCCTTTAAGTCAAGATTAACCATTTTTATGCCCGTCATTTAAAATCCATCTCTGGGAGCCAACGAAATTTGTGGATTTTGGGAACTGACCAATAGTTATAATTTCTTATTACGTTTGGGAATTTAGAGTTCATACTTTCCATTTCCTCATTTAATTCGTCCATATTTTTAAAGACAAATTCAGGCTCAATATCGCTCCAACCCATTGCCACATTTAACACTATAAAATATGGTTTTGTTTCTAGGTATTCTATTATTGTGTTCCTTTGCTTATGGTTTTTAAGATTAATATCTAATCTATAATGCTGAAGTCCTAATTTCGAATAATCTATATGGATTCGGAATGCTTGTACAACATGTAACTTCATTAGATTCTTTAACCTGTATTGTATAGTTTGCGATGAACACTGTAGTTTTTCTGCAAGTTCAATTAAAGGAGTTCTTGCATTCATTACAATTTCATTTAATAATCTATAATCTAATTCATCTATCTTAACAGGTTTTCCTGAACAAGAAGTTCTGTATAATTCACGATTACTAATATCTTTAATCTCCGAAAGAAGATAATTTTTTTTATAATCATAAGATTCAATAAAAATTGATGTTACGTAACTTTCAAAGTGTTCTTCATATTGGTCTAAAGTATTGCTCCAAAAACAGTAGAATTTATAAATATTGTTTACCCATATTACAGCATCAAAATCTATTTTTCCTCGGATTGTAGCTACGACCCATGAGTTCTTATAATTTACAAAATGGTCAATTATTCTATTTTTTATATCATTGGTAATATTTTGAAATTTAATATATATCCTGAAGACGCCATATCCAAGTTTGAAAGTATTTATTGCAGTCCAAAAATTTGTAATAATTCCCTCCTTTTCCATTCGTTTAATTCTGTAGTCAACGACTTGTTTAGATAAACCTACCTTTTTACCTATTTGGGCATTAGATTGCCTACAGTTGAGGTCAAGGTTATAGAGGATTTTCCTGTCTTTTAAGTCCAAGGTAACCATTTTTCTCCTCAATATTTTATTTTTTGAAATCTTTTTCAGTTAATTCAGGTAAAGACCTGAATTTATAGTTCTTCTTTGCCCTGAAATATATATATTTTCTAATAGCTGATGGGAATTGTTGATATAAGTTTTCAATTGTATCAACTAATTTATCTGTATCTTCAATTACAAACTCCATTTCCAAATCAGCATACCCTGCTGAGGTATTAAAAAAAATTACATGAGGATTATATTTCAAAATATTCCATATCTTCTTTCTCTTTGAAATTTCCTTTAGCCAAATATCTACCTTAAAATGAAGTAAACCTAGTTTTGATGTATCAATAGCTGTGTGATAACCTTGAATAATTCCATTTCCTTTTAATTTATTCATATTGTAGTTAACACTTTGTGATGAACACTTCAGTTTCTCAGCTATTTGGATTGTTGATTCTCGAGCATCTGTGGCAATAGATTCTAATAATAAGTAATCCTGATAAGTAATTTCTATGGGTTCATTTTTTCCAACATATTGAGGGTTTTCTCTATCTTTTTTATAATTTTCTTCCTTAATTAGATATGAATGAGGATAGCAATCAGACCCTAAATAAACTGAAAATATCTTTTCAGCAAAATAGTCACCATATTTCTCATTTAAATCATCCCAGAAACGGTAGAATTGGGGAATACTCTTCACCCAGATGACGGCATTCATATCATATGTGCCTGTCAGAGACGAAGTCACCCATGTATTTCTATAATCTGCAATATTCTTAATAATCTCTTCTTTAATTGCTGTTGTAGCATTCTGAAAGATGATATAATACCTATATACCTGATATCCAAATCTATAAGAATCAATCCTTGTCCAATAACCAGTAATTATTCCTTCCTCTTCCATCTTCTTGATTCTGTAATCCACTACCTGTTTTGAAAGACCCACCTTCCTCCCTATTTGAGCATTGGATTGCCTACAGTTGAGGTCAAGATGGTATAGAATTTTTCTGTCCTTTAGGTCCAAATCCGGCATAAACCTCCCTTTTTTGACGATATTAAACGATTTACTCATATTTTAGAATTTTGCCAAAAAAACTAGGAATGGGGTATTATGTATCCACTTTGGGATTTATGATTTGATGATAGAAAAAATGAATGAGATGAAATGGAACAACCATTATTGGTACATCAAAGAAAACAATAATGGTGAATTTCCAGAACTATACTCGTTGATTTTCTATCTAAATAAAAAAAATAAATGTGATAGAGGAAGGAAAAAATATGGCAGAATGTGAAGAATGTGGTAAGAAATTAGGTATGTTAGAAGGCTACCGTCATCCAACAATGGGAAAGAAGCACCATTTATGCAACCCCTGTTTTAATGAAGTATCAGAAAGCGTTGCAAGCTGGAGGGAGTTTGTACTTGCAAATTCATTCAATGTAAAGACTTCAAGTAATAACCTAAAGTTGAACTGGAAAGATATCGTCCCAAGTGGCAATGTAGTAAGGGAAATGATTAACAATCTAAGGAGTGAGAAGCTAATCAGTACTGAAAAACAGTAAAATCCAACCAGGAAATAAGGTGTATAAGACAATGGAGATAGTGAAGAAAGCAACAATTATCTATACTGATGGTTTAGAAGAGAAGTATGATGCGATTCGAGTAACCAACAAAGGTGTTATTATTGGTCGTATCTTAGGTAGAGATTTTATGGATTATGGGTTTATCCCAAAGCTTAGTATTAAAGAGATAAATAATAGTAAGGGCAAAATAGTTTTTTAATTTTTATTGAATAAAATCTATTTTGGTTAAAAAATTAAATGTACTCTTAGTAAATTACATAACTATTTTTGCATTAATTTTACTCAATATATACTTAACGAACATCAGACTTTTATAATTATAGAACCAGGTTTAGAATGTCAATTAATAAATTTAGAAATGTTTTGTATCATTATTTTTTAAAAACGATTCCATTACTAAGTTTCCAAACATAAAAAGGTCCAACAAGTACATAAATTGCTAAAGAAGAAAAAAGCAACAATGGAGCTAAGTTATTGTATATTCCTCCCATGAACAAGGTCGTTACAATCAATATTATTGCAATTGCATTAACCTTAATTCCTGGTTTTGGAAATCGAATATTTGAAATGGTTGCAAACGACAATATAATAATCAAAGCTAGAACATAAAGATAATTTAGCCTGATAAAGGCTGCAATCAATAGAAAAATTGTACTTACTGAAGCTGGAATCCCAACAAAGTATGCCTCATTTTTCATTAAATGAAAAGAGGATAATCTAATAATACTACAAATGATAAAAAGGATTAAAACAACGATAAATGCAAGTTGTAAAATTAAACCTGACGAACCAGTCTCATAATAGATTTTGAATACAAAAACTGAAGGAGCAACACCCATTGAAATCATATCAGCCATTGCCTCTAAATATTCTCCCAATTCACTAGCACGTGTTTTTCTTGCAATAATACCATCAAGACCATCTGCAAGTAATGCAAGTAGAATAAAAGAAAATGATGCCCGTATTACATCAAAACTGTTAATAAAAGAAAAAAGTACAAGTATTGCAAGAACGCCCAAACAACCATTAATTAAACTAAAAACATCAGCAATTGTTAAGAATTTAATCATATATTTCTGCAATTGTATCCTCACCTGCTTTTAACTTATCATTCATTTTGACATTAATAGATTTAATTATTTTTTTTGGAAGATAAACATCTACTCTAGAACCAAGTCTGATTATTCCAATTCTTTCTCCTTTTTTTATTTTATCTCCTTCTTTAATATATGGGACAATTCTTCGTGCTAAAGTCCCTGCAATTAAAATGATTTTAAATAATCCTTTTTTTGATTTAATCAATATATTGACTCTCTCATTTCTTTCTGATTCTTTTTTAAATGCAGGAATGTGACTTCCTTTATAATAACTAATATTTTTTATAACTCCATCAATAGGCATTCTATTAACATGTACATTATGTATATTCATAAACGTAGAAATCATATTACATTTTCCAATGTCTTTATCGTCTTTGCTAACTATCTCGCGCACCAAACCATCTGCCACAGCAACAATACCAACACCTATATTTCTATCAGGATCGCGAAAAAATATGCATAATACAAAAAAAATTAACACCGAAATAGCAAACAAAAAATATACAACAAATCTTGCGATATTGTCAGTGTAAAAGATTAAAAAAAATAGAAATAAAGTAATAAGAAAAGAAGATATTAACCAAGAAATTCCTCCTTGAGCGATTTTCATTTTTCTTTTTTCCTTAACAATTTTTTAAAAAAGTTTTCAACAGGTCCCTTTCTTTTTGGCAAATCAATTATACAAACAATTTCATCATATAATTCAGGTAATATTTTAAATATAATAAACGCAAAAACAACTAGTGCAATTAATGAACCTGTCTTACCTAAAATGTTATGGGCAACTTCAACCGAACAAATATTTCCACCTGCTAAATACACTACTGAAGCGGTACGTATTAAATTAAGAACATAAATTGGTGGAACAGTGATGAGAAGACCGTAAATCTTTCTCTTAATATTTGCTCTATGCAATGGAATTATCATACCTATAAATAAAACCATTGACTGCACAGCTGTACAAGAAAATATTATCGTAATAGGAAATCCATTATAATAGATAAAAGGCCCATTGGAAATAGCATCTAATCCAAAAATATTTAATAAGCCAGAAGTCTGAGCTGCAACTATCTCAATCATTGTATTTTTAAATATTGGAAATGCTGAACTATCTATTGTAAAATAAATAATACCTGCGATAAACGATGCACCGGCAAACCAATTTAAACATCGAATATGCTCATTATTCTTGATTGACAACCATTCATGATATGCAATGTAAATAAGGAGGTAAACACCGAGAATACTAATCACCGCATTAACAATATCTCCTCCTTCAGACTGGTACAGATAATTAGGTGATGTTGACCAGAAAAAAGCAAAAACTAACCATCCAAAAATCTTAATTTTACTACTTGTTATTTTTTCTCGCCAAAAAAAACCGATTCCTAATAGAATTAATCCTAAGAAAATAGGTATTTGAATCAGGTTTATTGCCATCTCATTAGGTGGATAAGGATAAATAAAATATCCAATAATCAACATTAATGTAGGTATTAAAAGAAAGAAAACAACAATTTTTTTATCTGAGTTCTTTTGGTTTTTATCCATGTAAAACCGGGACCTAGAACGAGATTAAATTAAATAGAATTTTGTTTAATTTTTAGCACTTGATTATACTAGTCCAAGGGCGTTCATAATGAATCCATCCCACATAATACAAATTAATCCAACGAGGCTTAATAAGGTAAGTGGAATCCAATAAGTGTAAACAATTTGATCGATTTTCAAACGTGCAATTGCCACACGAATTAAAGTTACTGAAAAAAGTATTACTATAAATAATTTTATTAGATAAAATATCGCATCCATAGCATAAGCAAAGTAGCTTCCACTTTGTATACCAAGTATAGGCAGTGTAGAAATATTATAAGGTATGAATAATACAACGATTATTGATGCCATTACTACTGTCTTTACACAATCAGTTAGGTAAAACATTGCAAGGTTTCTTCCAGAGTATTCAACAAGAAGCCCACCAGCTATTTCTGTTTCTGCTTCAGGTGCGTCAAATGGTATTTTAGAAAGTTCAGCAGGAGTGACAATAATTAAGACGAAAAGAAGTATTGCAAAACCAATGAAACCTAGAGGACCAGTAACATTATTCCAAATTGGAGTACTTGCAATAGTAGATAATGCAAAGACATTTTCACCACCTACTTGAGTTAGTTTCCATGCAAGGCTTATAATTATAATTGCAAGGGGAAACTCATAGGCAATCATTGTTGCCATTTCCCTCTGAGCACCAACTACAGCATATGGAGAACCAGATGAAAAACCTCCAATAGCTAATGCAAGTGAGGGAAAAATTAATAGATAAAGTATTAGTATAAGATCTCCACCCCATGAAATTATTGGTTGAAAACCCCCAATTGGTAAATAAATCAGAATTGTTATTGTAGCTACTAGACCTAAAAGTGGAATAAGATTAAATATCCAGGGTATTGCATTTTCTGGTACAATATTCTCTTTTGTAAACAATTTTCTAATATCCCTAAAAGGTTGTATAATTGGAGGGCCAATTCGACCTTGCATATGAGCAGAGATTTTTCGATCAATACCTTTGTAAAATAAACCAAAAATTATTCCAAATATTGTAACTCCAATAGTACCAAGAACGATTCTTAAAACAGTTTCAGAGGTTTCCACTAGATTCATTAAATCACCTCAATTAAAAAGAAAATAGCTAGTATTATTACAAACCATAGAACATAATCACTTGTATTTCCTGTATGCATTTTTCGTAATAAATTATAAAGCCCTTTAAGACTTGTAGTAAAACCCCAGTACAAATTACTTGCTTTAACATGCATTTTTTCTTTCTCATATTCTGGATTACCAGAAAGAAATGATTTAACTTGTTCAGTATCTTTCTTATACTCTTTTTTACCAATACTTCTAATAACATAAATCAAAAGAAAAGCTATAGCTATAGAAATAGCCCAGATTATCGGATTCCAAAAACCACTTCCGGTTTCTATAGTAAACATTTTAAAGCCCTCCTACTACTTGAGATACATATTCTGAATATCCAATCAATGCATTCGAAGCTGGTTCGACAATATTACTAATAATAATATCGGGAAACAGTCCGATAAAAACTATTATACTTGCGATAATCCCCATAGAAATAAGCATACTTTTTGGAACCTCTTTAACATCCGAGTATTTTGAAATTTTAGGCCCCATAAATGCAGAAAAGAAAACCTTTACAAACACTGCAAGAAGTAGTATGCTGCATAATATTGCGACTATAGCAAGTATTGGATTAATTTGAAAGGTTGATTCATAAATCAGTATTTTCGAAGCAAAACCATTAAGAGGTGGCATACCTGCAATAGCAAGTAGTCCTATTATGAAAAAAACTGTTGTATATTTCATATTTCTTGCAAGTCCACATAGTTTGTCTAATGATGTTTCTCTTGTAGCATAATATATAGACCCAGCTACTAAAAAAAGAAGGGCAACATCTAATGCATCATTCATTATATGAAAAATTCCGCCGTTTAAAGCAATTTTACCATAAGCAGTCCCAAGCGCAACTATACCTGCACCTATTCCAAGAAACATATACCCAATTTCTGCAACTGCCCCATATGCTATCAATCTATTAAAATCAGATTGAATAAGCGCCATAGTTACTCCAATAATTATAGAAATAACTGCTAAGGCAACAATAAACCAACCAATAAGAACATTTACAGAGATATCAAATCTAATCAATGTTGATAATGCATTACCATATAATGTGAAAATTACCCTTAAAACACCATATAAACTGGCTAATGTGGCACTAACAAGTATAACTGTTACTGATGAGGGTGCACTGCCATAGGAATCAGGCAACCACATATGCATAGGCACAATACCCGCCTTCATTGCTAAAGCAATTATTAACAATACAAGGGCGATTTTATCTAAAAACGTGTATTGTATCAAATTCGAAAGAAGAGCAATATTCAATGCGTTGTATTGACCGTAAAGCAATGCAACTGCAAACAGTACAAACAATGCCCCCATAGAACTAATTACTATATATTTAAATCCAGCTTCAACTGATTCACCAACATCAGTCCAAAATGCAATAAGAGCACAAGATGCAATTGAAGATATTTCAAGAAATACGAAGAAATTGAACATATCGCCTGTAAGAACCATACCAAGCATTCCGGCTGTTAAAAGCAAAATAAGTGTGTAATATTTATCTAAACCAGTGTTTTCTTTCATAAATGCCCATGAATAAATCACAGCAATCAGCACTAATATTGAACTGATAATTGCCATGAAAATACTCATTGCATCAACTTCAAAAAGAATCCTGACTATCGGAAAAGTAAGGTCTTTTGCACCAAAGATATATGTCTTAATACCTTTAGTTAAGATTTCTGATGCAAGCAAAAAAACAAGACCTGCATTCAAAGCTAAAACAAGGATAACAAAAATATTTCTTATTTTATCATTAATTTTGCTAACAAGAGGTGTTAGGAAAGCGCCAAGAAGAGGTATAGCTACAACCATTGCAATGGTATAATCAGGTATATTCATTCCTTCAACCTCCTTATTTTACTCACATCTAATGTTGCATAATGTCTGTAGATATGAACAACTAGGGACAACATTAATGCAAGAACAGCAACGCCGATTACTATACTTGTAAGAGTTAATGCTTGAGGAACGGGAAAAGCCATGGTCCCTCCCGGTGAACTTGTATAAATTGGTGCAATGCTATCTTTTCTATAACCAAGTGTTATCAAGAATAAATTGACACCACTTTCAATTAAAGTTATGCCAATTACCATTTTAATCAGATTTCTTTTGAATATGAGTGCATATAAACCTAAAAGAATAAGAGCTGCAACTGCGATGTAAGGAATATTATAAATCATTTCTTTGCCTCCTTGAAACTAGTTGTTGCATATGCCATGACAAGAACAATAACAAATAATCCTGCAATCACCTTTAAACCAACAGCAAAATTCATCAATGGAAGCACTCCGCCTGTGTCAATATTTGCCAGCCCGGAACCCATAGGTGGAATAGTACCAAATAAATATTTTGAGCCTGCTAGAAAATTACTGAAAAATGCAACCCCAAAAATAAGTCCTAAAAGAGCAAGGACAATAAAACCAATTGCACCTAAACTTTCGAAAACTGAAAGTCTTTTTTCCTTAATCTTAGTTATTGTCCATTTAGAGCCAAAGGCAACAAGAATCATTGCACAAGCTGAGGCTACTATAGCACCGCCTTGAAAACCGCCTCCAGGTGTTAGGTGACCATGAGCGATAACATACAGTCCATATATCATAGAAAAGGGAAAAGCGATATTGCTAATAGTTCGAACAATTTTAGACATTTCACTCATTTTTAAGCCTCCTAAAAATCATAATCACCCCCGCTACTGCAGTAAATAGTACTGTTGCCTCACCTAACGTATCAAATCCTCGATAATCGAAAACAACAGACGTAACTCCGTTATTAGCACCTGTTTCTTCTTGAGTATTATCAATGATGTAATCATCCATATCAGATTCTTCTGGGATACCAAAAGGGTGCATAAGGAGAGCAGAAAAGACAAAAAATACTGCAACTACGGTAAAAACAATAACTGCAGCAATATTTCTATTTAACATTATTTTCCTCCCTCCATCCGCTTTGTAGCCTTAATTGCAATTACAAAAATCGCTGTAGTTAAACAAGCACCAACACCAGCTTGTGCTATTGCAACATCTGGCGCCTGTAAAATATAAAACTCAAGAGAAAGTAATAAACTCATAGCGGCAACAGCTACAACAGCCGCAAGAAGATCCTTAAGTAAAACTGCAACAACAGATGCTGCAACAGTTAGTATGGGGACAATAATGTGGATTAATTCTAAATACGTCATTTTTTTGCCTCCTTTTTAACGGTTTTTTCGCCTTTTTGATTTTTTAAATCATCAACAACAGCTCTAATCGGCATAACTCCGCTTCGATGTGCAGCACGAGCAATAGCATGAGCACCTGTGGGGTTTGTTAGGAGAATTGCAACCAGAGCCACAACAGAATGAATTGCTAAAACAGAACCGTCTGTTGAACCTGTGTACCAGGTCTTAAGACCGATTAGTATTACTGAACCACAAATAAAAATTGAGCCGAATGTAGTACATTTTGTTCCGGCATGAAGTCTTGTATATACATCGGGAAAACGCAGTAGTCCAAAACCGCCAAGGAGGTTGAAAAATACTCCAATTGCCATTAGAATATAAATAACTAAATTAAAAATCATTTAGAACTCCCCTCCTTCTAAATATTTTGCAATAAATAATGTGGAAATAAATGAAAGAAGTGCGTAAACAATTGCAACATCGATGTATATTACTTCTTGAAAAGCAGCCCCAAAAACTACCATGCCAGATATCACAATAGTATTTATTGTATCTATTCCCACAATTCTATCTGGTGCAGTTGGTCCGCGAATTACCCTCACTAAAGCTAATAGTATACTGATTAATAGAAAAATTAAAATTATTATATAGTTATCAAAGAATTCCATCATTCAGCAATCCTCCTTATCCAATTAGGAAACTTGCCACAGACAAATTTATAATCAACAGGTTTTTTAGTTAAGGCTTTGTCTTTAACATTAATCCAATGTACATAAAGATCATTTTTATCTTCATCAACATCAACACTTAAAGTGCCAGGGGTTAGTGTTATAGAATTTGCAAGCATAGTTATACCAAGATCTGTTTTTAAATTAGGAGAGATTCTCACGATACCCGGATTTATTCTACCAGTAATTACGCGATAAGCAACATCGAAGTTTGCTTTTGCCATAGCAAAGAAAAAGGGTCCAATTAGATATACAATAAATATAATCCACCTAATAGGATTCAACATTCGATAGCTGTCTTTTATAAATATTTTTCTGGCAATAAATCCAATGATTACCGAAAGAATTGCTCCAATAAGAATCTCTTCAAGACTCCATAATCCAAGAGTTCCACTGCCTGTTGTCAATAATAGATAAGTTATAAAACAAAGGATTGTTGTTACTATAAATGCTAACATTTTATCCTCCCAGGAATATGCTTGATTATCCGAAGGTAATTAAATCGCTTTAAAAAATCTTCCGGTTTTGGAAAAATACTTTCTGTTTATATCAAGAAATCAATTTTAAAATAATTAAGTAACAAAATTCTAGAGATATGAAAAGGCATAAATAATTATAACAAATATTAAAGCAACGTATTATTTTCACAAGTGGGAAATTCATGAATGTTAAATTAATTGGATATACCCCAAATCCAGAAAAATTACCAGCAATGGCAGCGAAACTTACACATAGTAAGACAAAACCTGGAGACTTAGATAAAAGCCTAGAAAAAGAGCTATTTGCAATACTTGACCATGTAATTAATTTAGGTCATACAAGTGTTGTTGAACATACTAGTTTTACTTTTGCAATAAGTGACGTTAGTAGATCTCTGACTCATCAATTAGTTAGACATCGAATAGCTAGCTACGCTCAGCAGAGTCAAAGATATGTTAACTTAAAAGAATCAAATTATGTTATTCCCCCAAAAATTGAAAAAAATCTCACAATGAAGAAAGCATACGAACAAACAATGAAAAAAATATGGGATCAATACAACAAACTTCTTGAAATGGGCATTCCGGCTGAAGATGCTAGATATGTTCTCCCAAATGCAACATGTACAAATATAATAGTAACTATGAATGCAAGGTCTTTACTCAACTTTTTTGAACTTAGATGTTGTCTTCATGCACAATGGGAAATTCGAACCCTTGCAAATAAGATGTTGCAAGAAGTAAAAAATGTTGCACCAACAATTTTTAAAAAAGCTGGACCTCAATGTAAAACTAAAGGTATTTGTCCTGAAAAAAATAAGGTTTGTCCTTTGTATCCAAAGTGATTCAGTATGCATAGACCATATGTAATTGTGAATTGTGCAATGTCTGTTGATGGGAAAATTGCTCTTCCCTCGAGAAAACAGTTAAGAATTTCGAGTGATGAGGACATAGCAAGAATGTATAAGTTACGTAATGAATGTGACGCGGTTCTTGTAGGAATTGAAACTGTTCTTTCTGATGATCCTAAACTCACGGTTAATCCAAAATATGTAAAAAATCCTAAACAGCCTTTGAGAGTTGTTCTAGACAGCAAATGCAGAATCCCTATAGATTCTCTTGTACTAAATAATGCTGCAAAAACACTAGTTATTACAACAGTAGGCAATAGAAAAAAAATTAATGGAAAGCACATTGAAATTGTTGAATGTAAATCTGATCATGAGGGACAAATAGACTTAAATTATGCATTGAACTTGCTTCATCAAAAAGGCATTAATAAATTATTAGTAGAGGGTGGCGGTACTATCATATGGAGTTTTTTAAAAAATAAGTTAGTAGATGAATTATTTGTCTATATTGGACTGTGTATTGTTGGTGGAAAAAACTCGCCGACTATAGCTGATGGTGTGGGTTCAAAAAATGAAAGCGAATTAATATATCTAAAAATTATCGATATAAATAGATTTGGGGATGGAATTTTAACTCATTATGAACTGATAAAATGAAACTATTATGCGATCAAATGTTAGGTTCACTTGCTAAATGGCTTCGAATTTTTGGTTTTGATACTTTTTATGCAAATTCTGAAATTACTGATCAAGAACTGCTTAAGATTGCAGAAAAAGAAAATCGTACTGTTATAACTAGAGATAAAGAATTAACTCAAAAAGCAAGAAAGCGGAATGTTAATGTTATACAAATTAAAATTACTGATCTTGAAGAACAATTAAATCAAGTTTTAAATTTAATTAAAGTTGATAAAGAATTGCTATTAACTAGATGTACCATTTGTAATTCTCTAATTAAAAAAATTAACAAGAGTGATGTTAAAGGTAAAGTACCTGAGAAAGTATTTGCTAACAAGGATGAATTTTGGTTTTGCAGCAATTGTAATAAGTTCTATTGGACTGGAAGCCATTTTGATAAAATTAATGAGAAAATAAATAAATTTACAAAAAATCCACAGTAGATTTAAAGCACTCTAATCATTTGAGCATGGGGTATTCCTTTTATTCTTAGAATACATTCCGGATTGACTAGGCCAAGTTTTATTGCACAATTGACTGCTTCTTCACCAACAAGATTTGCAATCGTTGCATTGTGTAAATATTTTGCCAACATCTCCTTATTTATTTTCTGGCCTTCATAAAAATTTTTTGATACATCTATCTGAAATTTCCCATCTACAAATTTCTTGCCTAGTAGATGTTCGTCGCATGCACCAATTACGAGATTTTCTCCCTGTTCGTAGATTTTTATGCTTATCATTTTATTTGCTAACCTTGATATTATTCTATGTTAATATTAATAACTTCTCTTATATATGGGTTTCGAAAAAATTGTTGAAAATAAGCGATTTTTTTTATAAAAATACATCTAATTTAAATTGATGTTTAATGAAAGTTCATAATTATCCAGGTACCAAGTATCATAAGCGAAAAGGCAATTACTACTCCAATAAATCTTGTTTTGATCTTGTAAGTATGGTTAGATGAAATTGGCTGTGGACAGAATATACTTGTCTTATCCTTTCTTTGTAGTGTAATGCCCATTTTCAAATCACCTAATGATTATGTTTTGTTGTAATTCTTATATAGGAGTTATTGTACAATCATTACCAATTATGGCATAAAAATGCTAAAAGACCTATTTTAGTCAATACTTTCACTTAACCATAAGAAAAGGTAATAGTATATTGAGAGAATCATATGCTTATAAGATTATGCAAATTGATTCGTACTTTTACAATAATCCTGGTGCAATTCCCACAATCCTACAAAAAATTCCTGATGAACCGAGGATTCCGATAAAAAATTTTTTATTAGATTTAATTTGTGAGATGGATGGCAAAATGAAATCAATATATATGAAAAACGCGTCTGATATAATTAAAGAAATTTGGCATGAAATTATTAATAATAATTGGAGGGAATTAAATGTTAGAAAATTAATCCCAAATAAGTTAAACATAACTGGTTCTTTATTTTATGCATATAAAAACGGTAGAAAAAATATCTCAGTTAGAACAATGTTTAATCTAATTAAACTCTGGCAGAAGTTATGTAATAAGAAGGATAAAGAAGTAATAGATAAATGGAATGAAATATTTGACATGAAACTGCTTTTATCAACTCATTCAAAATGTCAAAAAACATCATTGCCTCGACATATCAATCCAAAATTATCATATCTTTTAGGGTGGATTTGTGGAGATGGAAATTTACAAGAGGGAGGAAACCATTATACATTAAAAATTAGTGAAAAATCTAAAAAACAATTAGAAATAATTTTGAAACCATTATTTATTGAGTTATTTGAAGTTGATCCTCCAATTTTTATAAGAAATGGAAATAGTTACGCCATCCAAATAGGATCAAAAATAATTTTTAGATTTTTTAAAAATGTCATGGAAATACGTGTTGGTCAAATCCCACCAATTATTAATGATTTTGATTTGACCAACAAAAAATATTTTTTAATTGGATTATTTGATGCTGAAGGATATGTAAATCCAAAATATTCGGATTCAGTCATAATAATCTCTCAGAGTAATAAGAAATTCCTAGAGAAGGTTATTTATCTTTTTAATGAAATTAAAATAAATTTTATTGGCCCACACAAACATAAGACAGATCTTGGAATTTGGTATACTATTGAAATCAGAAGAAAAATTGAAATTTTAAAATATGTACAAAATATGGGTTCGTTTCATGTCGAAAAATCAAAAAAACTACAACAATTGGTGAATAAAATTGAAAAGAAGTGGCATAGTTAATCTTCCATTACATTATGGTAAGGCTCCAAAATGGCTTTTCAAAAGAATGGTTCCACTATCCAAAGGAATAATTGAGATTATATTATATGAATATGGAGTGGATGAGTTCTTACAACGTATGTCAGATCCTTTTTGGCTACAAGCATTATCGTGTGTATTAGGTTACGATTTTCATTCTAGTGGAACGACTACCGTTACATGCGGTGCCTTAAAAGAGGCTTGGAATCCTCAGGAGTATGGTATTGCCATTGCTGGAGGGAAAGGTAGAGCGTCCAGAAAAACTCTACAAGATATTGAAAAAAATGGGGAGTTATTTAACCTTACAACAAACTCAATAGAAGAACTAAAATATTCTAGTAGAATGTCAGCAAAAATTGACAACACCGCAATACAAGATGGTCATAATCTCTATCATCATGTCCTAATTTTTTCTGAAAATAAAAAATGGGCAGTAATTCAACAGGGTATGAATGATCAAACCAATTATGCCCGAAGATATCATTGGCTTTCAGATAATGTGAATAATTTTGTTTGCGAGCCACATAATGCAATTATTGGAGACATTCAACAAGAAAAAGTCTTGAATATGACAGCAAATCAAAGTAAATCAGCTCAAAAAATCTCTGTTGATTTAGTAAATGATGGCCTAATTCAATTAAAAAAGAAATGGGCAGAATTATCACTTCATCCAAACCAGAAAACTCTTGATCACTTTTTGTACAACAAAAAAACAAAAAAACCGATTAATTACCTGAATATGCCAAGGAAAATTAATTGGTTAAAAATGAAAGAAATCTATGATTTTCAGCCAAAAAACTATGAAGAATTATTATCGATAAAAGGTGTTGGGCCAAATACTGTCAGAGCCTTAGCATTAATATCTGATTTGATTTATGGTGAAAAACCATCATGGTCTGATCCAGTTAAATATAGTTTTACAGTTGGAGGGAAAGACGGCGTACCTTTTCCTGTTGATAGAAAAGCGATGGATGAATCCACAGAAATTATAAAACAGGGAATAAATCAAGCAAAAATTGGCAACAAAGATAAAATTAATGCCTTGAAAAGATTAAAAGAATTTATCCCTAATAACATGTAATGATTCATAATTAACTTTCTATCGGATAAGCTTACAATTTATATACTTAAAAAAACATTAATATAATTATTGGGGGCTATATATTAAATACAAAAAAAGATTGATTTCAATTGGAAATACACTTTCAATTATTGCGTTATTATTTTTACTTATTTCACCAGTTACTTTTGGAGTTAATAATCTAGAGAAAATATTTAATAAAGCTGATCAAAAAATAGTTACACAGCTTTATAGAGAAATAGAAATTCCGGCAGGTTCTGATTATTATGTCAAGTTTTCATCAGAAAATTTGTCTTTAGAAGCAGAAGAATTTGAACCATATTCATCTGGATTAACAGAAAAGGTGAAATTGGCTATTGCAAAATCACCAAATTGGATACAAAGAAAATTAACAAAACAATTTCAATCTATGGAAAATAATGAAGAATATGCTGATCTTATATTAAAATCTAGTAAAAAATATACAGATGAAATAGCGTTTTCAATAGCTTGTTCCCCTTTAAATAAGGTTCCTTCTGTTGAACTACTTCAAGATAACGCATTTTTTCTTTATGAAAATGATAAATGGATTGAATATGCTGACATTGTTGATTATAATGACAAATCTGGAAACTACTACTCCACCATAAGATATAACATAATTGAAAACGGAACTGAAAAACAGTTTGAATGCCCTAAAGAAATTTATTATTGGTATATTGTACATCCAAAAACATCAAGTGAAAATGCAGAATATATTTACGGAAAGTTTTGGCGTGATTACCTATTTAACCATAACGATTTAGGATACCCTTTACTTAAGGAGAAATTATCTAACATAAAATATCTCTGGGACTGCGAATCCTACTACCAGTCAAAAAATCGACTTTGGAAACAAAGTATAGAAAGTCATCCAACTGCTATTGAAGCTATAAGTTATTGGATTGGAAAAACTGTTCCTGCTCAAGCAATAGGTGATAGACCCCCACAACCAAATATAATTGCCCATGAACACAATGGATGGTGTGGAGAATTACAAAGAATCGCAGTTGCTGCACAAAGAACGGGGCTGATTCCATCTATTGGTGCATATAATGTAGCAGAAGACCATGTATGGAGAGAATTTTATGAAAGAGAGTGGCATCAAAACGATAACTGGTGGTCTGATGGAGGAGGCACTGTTGATAAACCTGATGTATATGAGTATGGTTGGGGGAAAAACATGTCTTCCGTATTTTCATGGAAAGGCGATGATTCAATTTATGAGACAACATCTTATTATATTTTTCCTGAAGATAGATATGAAGTTAAATTCGTTGTAAAAGACATCTATCTTCAACCTGTTGATGGCGCTAGAGTGACGGTATTAGTTCATGGGATAAAGGATATTACATGGACGAAGAACAAAATATGGGAAATAATAGAGAAAATCTGGGATAAATTACCACAAATAATCAAGGGAAAAATCCTTCAAACTATTTATGATAAAATAAAAGAAAGATACAATGAAATTCCAGATATAATAGACGGATTGACACTATCGGTTTGGAATTATACAGATTCAAATGGAGAATGTACCATTCAATTGGGAAAGGGCCATAGTTATCTATTTGTCATTCAACATGGTATTTTTAGAAAATTTTGGCAACTTGCAAATAATAATGCTATTAGGTTGATGTCTAATCCTAGAAATAAAACATTTCAAGTATTATTTTTAAACCCTTTCCATAAGACTCAAAAACATTTCAACAAAGTAATACCTGAGGGTGATTGTTATTTTGATGTCTCATTTAAAACTGAATCATATCAGTTACAAAGAAATATGTGGTATGGAAATATTGGTACTTATGAAAATAAGGGCGTAATTGATTTTTTTGTTTTAGATGAAGAGAATTTTGAAAAATATAAAAATGGAAAAAAATTCGATTGTTACAACTACTTTGAGGGTAAAAAAGAAGAAATTTTATTTAATGCAGGTAAAAATAATTGGTATATAATATTTCGAAATCATGCCCGCAATACAAATGTTATTGTTGATTTTTCAATTAAAGTTGAAACATCAACCGATATAGACATTGTTGAGATTGTAACTCCTGATACAACTATATTGGATAACCCTATTTTTAATGTGGGTGAAATTATCAATATTTCTGGTATAACAAATAATGATGTAAACCTCAAAATCAATGGTGAACTTATTGCAATATCTCCTGTGGATTATCAATGGTTTTATAAATGGAATTCATCTGGTTATAAACCTGGGAATTATATAATCACAGCTGAATGTGGCTCTCGCAAAGATGAAATATTAATAACCTTAATAGATGAAATACCACCAGAAATTGATATAAACGACCCTATAAATGGGGAAGTTATAGAAGCAGAAGTTATTACAATATCTGGAAATAGTTATGATAATACCAATGTTAAAACAATTGAAGTTGCAATAGATGATAGCGAATATTATAAAGCAAATGGTACATCAAATTGGTATATCAATTGGGACATAAGTGAATTTGAATTAGGCAAACACATTATTTCAGTGAAGGCAATTGATAATGTAGATAAAGAATCATTCAACATAACTTCTTTTATTAAAAATGAAAGCGGTCATGATTGGAGTCCACAAATCAATAATTTTTATCATGAGCCTGAAAATCTGACAAATATTAGTAATATCGTAATATACGCTAATGTTACCAAAGCAAGTCCATTTGATATTAAAAGAGTGATTTTGTATTATAAGAATGAAACTGAAATTAATTCAATTGAAATGTACAGATATGGCGATAACCCGGTGCAAAATAGGCATGAGGAAGATCCTTTGTTTAGTGAATCAAACAAGCCAATATTTGGCGTTGAATTAGGTCAATTTCCTAATAATGGGCTTATAACTTATTGGATTGTTGCTTATGATGATGCAAATAATTCAATAATTTCATCTGAAAAATCCTTTAGTATTAACTAACTTAGGGCTGATTTTTTTAGAAAAAATTCTTGTTAGTCACCCATTCCATGCAATAAATTGCGTTGCTTTCCCCTCAAGGGGAAGAAAACACCTATTGGCGTTTTGGCTTAAATTGTCCAGGCGATTCATCGATGACATTCATTTCATAGATTTCTCGCTTGGATTATATTTAATAATAAACCAAAATATTTAAGTCGTAGTATAATAATATAATATTATTATATCCTTGTATTATTGGAGGATTTCACAATTGAAGAATAATATACTTGGAAAAAAAATTTCATTAGTTATAATACTATTTATTATTTTGGCTAGTTTTTTACCAACCATAAGTGGAACATTTGGAAAAAATACTCTTCAATTAGGAACAAAAAAAGAAATCTTACATCAATCCAATTTTGCTGTATGGGAGCAATTAGTTGGTGGAGATAACCAGGGATTCGGAAAAAATACAAATATTGGGATTAGAGGCATTGAAGTTTATAATGGTGAATTGTATCTAGGAACCCAGAGCTTTAATAAATCAAAAATATTGGAAGTTTCAAACTTACAAAATATCATAAACAAGGATCATATATCATTAGAAGGTTTTTTTCCAAATCTACCCTTCAATTTAAAAGAAAAGACACTTATATCGACTATATTTTCAAGATATCTTAGATATAGTAATTATTATTTTCTAATGCTTTTGTTAAGTAGATCATTAAACCTAGCAATGAATGCAAGAGCAAAAATGAGTGATGGATGTGAAGTCTGGAAATACAATCAAAGTAATGGTAAATGGTCACAACTTATTGGGGATAATAATGATGCTGATTTACCGGTGGGTTTTGGAGATACAAGAAATCTCGCTGCATCAATTATTAAAGAATATAAAGGAAAACTATACATTGGCACTTGGACAAGTCCTCTTCAAGGATGTGAATTATGGAGATACGATGGTAATAAATGGGAACAGGTAGTAGGTAAAAACGCTTTAGTAAAAGGGGGTTTTAACGATTCAAATAATATTGCAGTGTGGTGTATGGAAGAATTTAACGAATATTTGTATGTTGGAACAATGAACTGGGACTATACTGATAACGGTGGTTGTCAAGTTTGGAGATCAAAGGACGGAATACATTGGAGTAAAGTTATAGATAGAGGATTTAGAGATTTTCTACCTGATTTAAAGCAAAATGTTCATAATACATATGCCTGGAGTATAATAATATTCCAAGATCAATTATATATTGGTACTTTTAATACAAACTCTGTTTTTGGGTTTGAAAATAGTGGTTGTCAACTATGGAGAACATTAGATGGTTTGAGTTGGGAAAAGGTTGATTGCCCTGGCGGTGATGGTTTTGGCGAGCCAGAAAACTATGGTATTCGAAGTATGGCTGTGTATCATAATGAATTGTATGTTGCATCAGCAACAGATGCATATCAACCTAATGGGCTAAATGTTCAAGGTTGTGAGATATGGAAATACGATAGTGAAACATGGACAGAGGTAATTGGTGAAGGAATGAGCAACCATGATGAAAAAGATGGTTTTGGAACCAAATGGAATAAGTATATTTGGTCTATAGTTGTTTCATCTGACGATAGACTATGGGTTGGCACACTAAATATGCAAATTAGAGTCATTGGGGAAAATACCAAAGGTTGCGAAGTATGGTGTTTTAATGGTACAAATTGGGTTCCAATAGTAAAGGACGAAATTGGAGAAATCGATAATGGTTTTGGTAATATTTACAATGAAGGGGCAAGGGTAATGAAAGAGTACCCCCCTGGGAGTAGCAATATTGTTGTCGGAACATTTAAGGTAGTAAAACCACCTAAATTATCAGAAGGTTGTGAGGTGTGGATGAGAAATGTTTCAATCTTCTGATACAATTATATTGACTTTAAAAGTACCTGGATGCGAAAATGTCAAGAATTAAATCATTTAAGACTTTAATAATTGCCTTAATTATTATACTACTTTGTTTTAATACTATTAGTAGCGCTTTTAGTATTAGTAGTAAAGCTGTTAAAGAACTTTCGGTAGATAATAGTCCTCAAATTAGCAGTATTAATCAAATAAATGTAGAATTTGAAAGCAGTGGTTACACATTATATGGAGAGATTTATTATCCATCAAATGGATCGGGTCCTTATCCAGGTATAGTTTTTTGTGAAGGTATGGGGGGTTATGTTGATGCCTACAACTGGATTCCAAAAGCCTTAGCTGAAGAGGGATACGTAACAATGATATTTGATTTTCCAGGTCAAGGAAAATCAGAAGGTATGCTCTCTCTTAGGGCTTTTAATATTTCTTTATTGAACATCTTCTTTCGCTATACAATTCTAATAGAAACTCCTATCCAATATTTTTTACGTAGATGGACTGCGGCAACATCAGATGCCCTTACATATCTTTTAGAAAAAAGCTCAGTTAAAAACATGGTTGATAATACAACAATTGGATTAATAGGACATTCACTAGGAGGGATTACGGCGACTGAAACTGCAGTTATTGATGAAAGGGTAGATGCTTTAGTTGCATTATCCCAGGGTAATCCTCTTATAATTAATAAGGTGAAAGTTCCAATACAATTCCAAGGTGGATGTTTTGATTTTGCTACTTTCAGTATTCCAATTATTTCAAGATGTTATAAAAAAGCAGAAGCTCCAAAGGAGTTAATTGCAATACAATTTGGTACCCATTTTGGTTTTTCCACAGCTTTTAAACGATTTTGCCCTTGTCCAAAGTGGCAAAAAGATATTTGCTTAAGATACGCTATTGGATGGTTTGATTACTTCTTAAAAAATAAATCCGATGCATACAACACTATAACTACACGAGATAATCATTTATCAAGATTTATTAAATCTAGATATGACTTTGGAGATGGCGAAAAATTACTAAATTAAACTGGATTAAAGCGATTTTGTTTTCTAGTTTAAAAATAAAATTATTTTTAGACTTCTTGAAAATATAGATGAAAATCTCCTTGAAGTCACTTCAAACTATATTAATGAAAAAAATTTCAAATATATTTCAATTTCTTAGGAAACCTTGGACTAACAACGTTCATAGTTATGGAGGACCAGATAATGCCGCTAAGCGAAGAAAACTTTTTGAAAAAAGCTGTTTGTAGATATATAAAAATATCTAAAAGAGAATCTATATATCTTGTAACTATATTCTAATTTATGTGATTGACAATTACTTAACAATTATTTTCCTTCTTGCATGTGGTTTTGGTAGTGGAATATTTGTTAGTTTATCTTCAGGAACTGCTGCATCTATTATGATTCCTTGTTTTACAATTCTTATCGGTTATTCTATTCATTTGGCAATTGGCACAAGTCTAGTAATAGACTGTTTTATTGGTGCAATTGCAGGATTGGTTTTTTTGAAAAATGGTAATGTTGACATGCGTTCAGGTTTATTGCTTGCTATAACAGGTGTTATTGGTGCTTTTATTGGTAGTCGATTTACATCAGGTACTCCTGCATCGGGACTTGGTCTTTTTGTCGCTTCATTATTGATTATTACTGGTTTAACCTTTCTAATAAGGGGTATTAGGAAAAATATTGATTATATCCATGGGAAAATCAATTTAGATATATTTAAAGAAAGAAAAATTCCGTTTTTAGTAATATTTGGATTGATAATTGGCCTTGCGAGTGGTTTTTCAGGTATGGGCGGTAGTAGAATGGTTGCAGTAGTATTAATTTTCATACTGGGATATGATGTTCATAAAGCAATTGGAACTTCACTTTTAATGATGGTTTTTATTGCAGGTGCTGGTGTGATTGGCCATTCTATTAATAATGAGGTAATTTTTAGTTCGGCTCTACTTGCAGCTCCTGCAGCTGCTTTGGGGGCTCTTTCAGGCTCTTTAGTAGCTAACCGAGTTGATGAGGATAAACTAGGGAAAATAGTAGGTGTAATCATTATTATACTCGGAATGATTATAATATACAACACGTTCTTCAGTAATTTTTAATAAATATCGTAGGAATTCAATCTAAATATTGATAATTTTAATTGAATATTATAATTTTATACTAGCAGGTTTAGAAAATCTATTATAAATTATTTAGTCCTATTTTTTTATAATCAGGTTCAATATCCTCTGAATAAAAATCTAGATCAAAATAAGCAACAATTTTAAGAATTCTTTCGATTTGCTTTTGTGTTAGGGATTTTTTCCATTTTGACAATTGTTTATTCGTATTTTTTACTACATTCAATTCATCTCTAGGGGTCAACAAACTAGGTGCCCTTAAATTCTTGATTGCTGATTTAGGAATTGTTTCTTCTCCAATTTTGTTAAATAATTTTTTGATTGCATTTTCTCCTTCTATGATTGTTTTCTCGTATATTATAGATGTCCATGGATATGGTTTTTTAAATGATAGAGGAATATAATTATCCAAACACCATGTTGCCGCTAGTATTTCTTCTTGGGTTTTGATCTTTTTTAATCGTTCAATTAAATTATTATCTATTGTTGGGATCTCGGATGCTTCTTCCATTATATTTTTTTGTGTGGGAAAAATATCTGAATAGGGAGAGGTGTTTAAATGATATCCACAATAACCTGTTTTGAGTTGTGAAGCAATTACAGCACAGGGGTGCCTTATTATGAAAAATATTGCACGTAGGTTAAAATTTGTAGATATCCAAGGTAAAAGTCTATTAAGACCAATAGCTTTAACAATAAGCTTGTTTCCTAGAAATCGATGCATGATCATCTCAGGATTTAGTTGATATAGGGGTACACGAGTATATGTATCACCGGAAAATGTTTTTTTTAGATAGTTTCTGCCTTCAGGCCAATCAAAATCAGCAGGAAGATATTTTCTAGGTGTAAAACCAACTTTAAATGATTCCGGAAAGAATATTGGATTTATTGGTTCAAATAAGCTTAAATATCCTGGAAGGGTTCTAAAAATCTCCATTAGCCAAGTTGTACCAGATCTTGGTGTTCCTACAAGAAGTATTGTATTCTTTATATCGATTTTCTTAATTTTAAACAAAAATTTGTCAAAATATTGCAAAGGAAACATTACTGGTTGCATTATCTTAAGAAGTTGCACTGTATCTGACATTCAAATCACTTAAAGATATTTATTATAAAACATAATTTATTTTCGGACTTTTCAATTTCATCATTATGTTCAGTTGGTTAATGTTTTTTGAATTTCTTCCCCTATAGTTTCCAGTTTTTTTTTCTGGTTTCCGGGATCATATGATTTCAAATTCTCCATATAATAATTCAAATTTTTTATAAAATCCTTTAGATTATCTTCTGTTAATTCAATATGAAACACACCAGCTCCAAGTTTTTCAATAATTTTTGCATTAAAAATCTGTTCAAATTGGTTTTTTATCGGCATTGAAAAAATGGGTTTTTTAAGATATAATGCCTCACTAAGAACTGAAAAACCTCCATTAGTTATAACTGCTTTGGCATTAGAAATATCATTGTAAAAATCTTTTTCATTAAATTGTCTAAAAACAAGATTTTCTTCGACTAATTCTTTGTTAAAACCGTAGATAATAAATCTTTCATCAATTTTCTTAAATATATCGAATATAAATTCCGTTGAGGCGGAGGTTTGATAAACAAAGATATGATTACCCATATTCGGTTTTTGTTTTAGAATTCCTTCTTGAATCAATGGTTTTAAGAACAGAACTCGTGGATCGTTTACTTTCTTGTCAAAAAAATCATAGATGATATACTTATTTGCGCCAAACATGGCTAACTTAAGAGCAATTATTAATACAAACCATGAAACAAATTCTTTTAAGGTTACTTCATATTTTCGATATATTAGTGCTTGTGGATTATCGATGCTCATACGTTTTATTTTACTGAAGCGCGCTGCTAGGTGACTTATTGGTTCTGCATCAGTTATGCAAATATCTGGGTTGAAATTCTTGATGATTTTTCTAACCTTTATAAAAGATAAAGGAGTTTTTGATATTGATTTATAGAGCATTACAATTATACTATGAAAAAGCCTTACGTCCCCACCGCCGTATATAAGTCTTGGAGATTCGATTTTCTCAACATTTTCAAATTCTTTTGATAAAAATTTGTAAGCTTTTCCACCAGCTACTATTCTAATATCATGATTTTTTTTAAGATGACTAATTAGAATCCTACATCTGCTGGCGTGCCCAAGGCCTTCTCCACATATTCCGTAGAGTATTTTGGCCATCTTTTAATTTCTCCTTTATTGGTACTAACGATTATTTGTTTATAAAACCAACATCAAAACCCACATCTATACAATTTGTCTTTTATTTAAAAATTCGTTATAATATTTATTAAAAAAACGGGTGCATATCTTGATAACCGCTAACTCCAACCCAAATATGCTGATCAAGGCCTGGAATCGTTATATTTGCTCTGACCATAATAAGAAGTGCATCAGGTAAAAATCCCTTTCCTCTTGAAAAAACGAGTTTTCTATAGGGTATTGGAATCATAGCATTCAAGACAATATTATCTTCTGGTTCGACTTCGCCTTCCTCAATTGAACACTCACCAATTAATTCCTTTTCTTCGTCATCAACTCTAAAAATTGAAAAAACAATATCTCGCGCAAGTATTCCAATTTTGTTAGGATTTTTAATTTCTAATGTAATGTCACTGATAAATCCATTAAGTGTCGCCCTTAAATCTGATTTTATAATAGCATCAGTAGGAGTATTTAAATCGATTATATCTTCGATCTTAGGTATATCTATGTGAGTATCCACAGAATAGGATATTGATTTTGTAATTCCGGCTATTTTTACACCGGCAGTGCTGTTAATATTAATAATTAAAGTTTTAGCATTTAATGCCACAATTAATACACTACCATTTCCTTTGAAACTTTTTGAGCTTTTAGCTGGGATTAATCCTCCAGTTATCTCCAAATTTCCAACGTTTTTACCAGTTTCAGTTTCTATTACAGTATCAATATCTTCAATAAACATTTCAAAAGAGTTTGGGTTATAGACTTCAATTGTCCCTGTAAAATTGATTTGTTCGGTTGTTATTTCTCCAAAATCACCCCATACATGGACAATAGGAATTTCTATTTCGTTGATTACCTCTTCAGCTGAGGTTATTACTGTAACTGCTAATGGTAAGGTTTTTTTAATTAATCCAAGAAATTTTACACCTATTGTACCAGTAATTTTACTAGTTAAAATTCCTTGTCCCTTACCCTTAAATGCAATTATTTCATTAGAGGAAAAATTACGTCTTTCCTTAGATGGGACACTACCTCCTTCAATTATTATTCTAGCAATTTCATCCCCTTCTTGAGTTTTGGTGATAACTTTGAAATTTTCTACAAATAGCTCATATGAGTTTGGATTATAAACTTCAATATTCTGATATATTACTACTTCCTCTGGATTTACTTCAATTAGTTCGATTTGAATAGTAGTTTCGGGTGTTTTTAATACCCTTAAATCTAAAAAAATAAGTGCACCAAATATTATGTTTATTAACAGCATTACAACTATTATGATTATGAATCCAATTCTCAATTTACCTTTAACTGGTTTGGAAGATTTCGTATCCATTTTTATTTATAAATGATTTTATAATTTATATATAATTTTCTGTTTTAATTGTTAAAATCAGGAACTTTTTAATAGCATCGTGTTTCTCTCAAAATAAGAATGTTACAAGAAAGACCAATAAAATCTAACATTAAAATAAGGAGATTTGACTATAAGAAAATCAGAAAAATACATAATCTTCATAAAAAAGAAGGGCAAACAAAACTTGATTGCAATACCTGGTTAACAACCTATTTCTGGGAATCGATTTCTAAAGAGAAGATGTTGAAATATCTTAAACATCTAAAACAAAATTATGGTGACATAAATACAATAATTTCAAACCATCCTTCATTGTCAAAACGGCCCCCTTTGCATCTTCCATACATTTACAAGCATGAAATACACTTTCAAGGATATTCAGAAATAGTATTATTTCAAAAATATAACTATTCAAGAAGCTTTACTTCTTTGATAGCCTCTTTTATCTCGTTTATTATCCCAAAAATGTCACCCGGATTTAGAAAACGGCATAAAATATGGGAAATTGAGCATTATTATATCCCCTATTTTTCACACCCCTATCCAAGACAACTATGGGAAAGGTACAAGAATTTTCTCTCTACACTAGGCAATAACTATGAAATAGCAAATGGTAATGAA
>SMTZ1_10020980_pt1 | contig 29672 bp, 25 predicted proteins | sample DeeMarSWOR136_30_FD_25667 | JGI IMG/M metagenome (IMG submission 25667) | reverse complement strand
TCTGACTCGAGACCTCGTCCAGCTGGTCAGGCTGGTCGACGCGTTGGAGTATATCAACGCTCAGAGCACGGCCATCGTCCCCGCCGATGTCTCAGATGCCATCTCAGACCTTTACAGGCTCTACATCATCCTGAAGAACTCGCCGAAGCCGATTGTGACAGGGGCCTTCACCAAGGAGGGGCTAATGGACATGAAGAGGATGCTGGAGGCCGTCGTCGGCAGCCCAGAGGAGCTCGTCAACGCGCCGAGGGCCGTCTTCGACGCCTGCCCTTCGTCGCCCCTCATGTGGAGCGATGTCACTTGCCAGAACCTCATCGACTGCGCCAAGCACGGCATCCCAGCCGAGATCATATCAGCGCCACAGATGGGAGCCACCAGCCCCGTCTCCATCGCCGGAACCCTCGTCCAGTCCAACGCCGAGTTCCTCAGCGGCTTCGTAATATCGCAGACTGTGGCGTCTGGAGCCCCCATCGTATACGGAGGCTCTCCCGTTGCCTTCGACATGAGACACTGCACGGCCCCCGATGGAGCCGTCGAGTCGATGATAGCGACCTGCGCCGCTGCCGAGATCGGGAAGTACTATGGATTACCCACCAACGCCTACCTAGGGCTGACCGACTCAAAAGTGGTGGACGCCCAGAACGGCTTCGAGTCGGGACTGGGCATCTTCCTCGCAGCCCTAACCCGCGTCAACATAGTCTCAGGCCCGGGGATGCTCGCCACCGAGAACTGCCAGTCCCTGGAGAAGCTAGTCATCGACAACGAAATCTGCGGCATGGCCTACAGGCTCGTTGACGGCGTCTCCCTGGAGGGCTCAGCACTGGCCACAGACATCATAGCAAAGGTCGGCCCCGGCGGCCACTTCCTGGCAGAGAAGCACACACGGGAGAACCTTATGAGGGAACAGTTCATGCCATCGGGTGTCTTCTGCAGGCTGACTCCCGACTCCTGGATGAAGAGCGGCATGAAGAACAGCGTCGACCGAGCTAAGGAGACGGTTGACAAACTGCTGACGGATCATGTCCCAAGGCCTCTACCGCCCGACGCCGAGGAACGCCTCGACCAGGTCTTCAAGGAGATCCTTGCGAGGCACGGACTTCCAAAGCCCCCAGCCGCTCCAAAGGGCTGAGGGGATTTCGGGACAAATTTTTACCTCCCCAAACACAATCATGCCCTAATGAGCCAGGGTGCGGGAAGGAAGGTTGGTAGGCTGGTCAGCACCGCGTGTATACGCAATTAAAGTACCACCCTACGGCAACTTCGTGAGCACGGATTCCACACTCACCCACCGCTTTTTAGCAAAGGAATCAGGCGATATCTGGCGTTCCTCGTATGAACCGTCCTTTTTCAGGCGCTCGCGCGCGAGACTCATTAGCATTTAATAATTGCTAAAAAAATTATGAGATTGTGAAAACCCGTAGATACAATTGATATAAGTATACATACACGATCGATTTCCCAGTGCTATTTCTATTTTTCGGAGTTTTTTTAGATATAATATCTACAACTCTCTTCGTGGTACTGAGGGTTGGGACGGAGGCTAACTTTATCTTAAAAGAGTTAATACCAATATCGATCTGGTTTATACCTATTTACTTGTTATCATCAAATGCGGTTTTTGTACCATTTTTATCCAAGGTTCTCAGAAAAACATTAAGTTATACCTTTGGATTTGTTAATGGTCTTTTAGGGTTGAATAATTTTTCATTAGTGATATTCAAATATGCATTTCTCGTTGATACGATCGGCTTTTACAACCTAAATATACTATCTTTTATATTCGGTTTAACAATTTTTATATACTTTGTAAAAAAGGAAAAACGGATAAAAAAGAGATAATATCCACATGCTTGAAATTAGTTCTTTATTTAATATTTCTTGTTTTAATTCAATCTCTATATATGGTCATTCCAACATTTGCGCGCGCTCCATTAAGGTCATAGTTATGGGAGTGCTCAATTACGAATTGAGGTTGATGGCGCTTCGATGTCTTCGGCACTCATTTTTTCTCACTAGATACTTAAAAGTGGAGTAGAAAACCCTTTTTGACGAATCTGTTATGACGATAAAATTGGTTAGCACGCGCACGAGAGGGATCGCGCGCGCTGGGGGTGGATAAAATTTAACCCCCAAACCCGAATTCACTTCCAGCGCGCGCGAACCTCGTTCCATGTTGTTTGATAGGAAAAGCTTATATGTAATAATTTAATTACATGTATTCCAGGTATGACAGGTAAGGAATTAGTAGAACTCGCAGCCAAACAAAAAGCCCTAGGCCACCCAACGCGTCTCGCAATAATAAAGGCCCTCGCCCACGGAGAAAACTACCTGAGCGAAATAGCACATCAGGTTGACATCAGCAGGGCCCTTGCGAAGGTACATCTGATAAAGCTCAGAGAGGCAGGCCTCGTTGAAACAAGAGTTGTAACCCTTGAAGACGAGGCGAGAGCCCTGCGCTACTACAAGCTGCGGGACTTCGAGATCCATCTGTCATCTAAAGACCTGAAGGAGGATGATATGAATGGATTATAGAGGACTATCCGTCATAGGCGTATGGGTAAGCACACTCGGAATCTCAGCCCTATTCCTGATGTTCGATTTCACAACCGATTTCATCATGGCGTTGATCCTAGCCACCATATTACTAACAGTTTACATTGTGCGACTCAAACCTGGAGGAGCTGAGGAGATCGAGAAATTCACCAACCAGCTGGGTACGCTGAGTGGTAGGCTATCCGCCGTCGAAGTTAAGGTGGATGAGATCAACAAGCTGCTGGAAGAGTGAGCTCACACCGAGTGTGAAATAAATGAGTACACAGATATACGCTGAAACCTATGCCTCAAGCGAAGAAGACAAGCCTATTATAGAGACCCGAGGCCTATGCAAGTCCTTCAACGGTACAACAGTCCTGAAATACCTTAACTTACGGGTACCAAAGAACTCTATCTTTGGGTTCCTGGGACCCAACGGCGCGGGAAAGACCACCACAATAAAACTACTCCTGGGATTATCTTATCCAACTGAGGGAGAGGCAAAAGTCTTCGGAAAAGACATTAAGCGTGAGAGTATAGTGATTCGTAGACGAATCGGATATCTCGCTCAGAACCCTGTATTCTATGACCACTTGACGGCCCGGGAGACTCTGAGATATAAACTTGGCTTTTTTTTCAAAGGTCCGAGAGACCGAATCGAGGTACGAATTCAGGAAACCCTGCAATTGGTGGGTTTGGATGATAAAGCCGACCGCCCGATTAAAGGCCTCAGCGGAGGTGAGAGACAGAGACTCGGAATCGCCCTAGCCCAGGTGACCTCCCCTGACCTTCTTATCTTGGACGAACCTGCAGCAAATCTCGACCCTATGGGGCGAAGACATGTACTTGAGATAATGGAGAAATTAAGAGAGCACGCAACTATTTTCTATTCGACTCATATCCTTGACGACGTTCAGAAGGTGAGTGATATTGTAGCGATCCTAAATAAGGGAAGACTCGTTGCGCAGGCACCAATAGAAGAATTGCTCAAAGAAAGGGCTTCGATAATCTACACAGTGGTGCTAGAAGGCTCCTCAGACGAAGCACAGAAGATTGTACAAAGCCAAGACTGGGTCTCAAGTGTTGAAGCATTGGAGAAAAATGGTCGCACCACATTGCAGATCACCGTCACCGAAGAGAAGAAAGCTGAATCATCGCTTCTAAGAACGTTGATGTCCGTACCGAATATCCAGGTCAACGAGTTTAGTAGGAACAAAGTGGACTTGGAGGATGTATTCATGAAAATTGTGGAGGACACAAACAATGACGACTGAACTTCACACATTATCGGAAACAAAGTAATCGCCCTTCCTCTAACCGTAGCTCACATGAGGGGGGAGGCTGGCGCCATCCCCTTTACTGAAGTTCTGAATATCTTCACGGGAATCTTATCTGTTGCATTAGCACTTGGGTCAGTCATCCTCCTCCAAGGCACACTGGTTGGTGAAAAACAGTCAGGGACCGCTGCGTGGGTGCTCTCAAACCCGGTCACGAGGACCTCGTTCATACTCGCAAAACTCGTGTCCAACACGGTTGGAATAATGTTCGTAGGGATCTTACTGCAAGCCCCTGTTGGATACATATTATTATCCTACTCAAACGGTGAGGCTTTACCCATCTACCCCTTCATGATAGCTATGGGTCTGCTAGCACTCTACGCGTTATTCTACATCACATTTACGCTCATGCTCGGCTCCCTCTTTGATACGAGGCGCTCGATATTGGGAGTAGCCATCATGTTCGTAGCTCTTCAGGATTTTCTCGGGGACGTAATTGGAGGAGTCATCAAAGGATTCTCCTCAATCCTACCTAACAGACTTTACGAGGGTGCAGCTCTGGTTATCACAGAAAGTCCATTGCCATCCATAATGCCAATTGCCGCAGCAGCCCTATTCACAATCATATTTACTGGAATAGCAATCTGGCGATTCAACAAAGCAGAGTTTTAATCTCTCTATCGCGCGCTGTTCTCAACATTCATGATAGAAGGAACGAAGAAGGCTCCAACACCGAGTGTAATCATCACAATAGCGCAAAGCAAATACAACGACCTCACGCCCAAGATCTCGGACGAAGGACCAGCTATCGCCAATCCTATTGGATCCATTATGGCCCAGCCGCTAGCGATTAGTGTATGGACTCTACCCTGCAGAGCTGGATCGACAGCCTTCTGGATGATCGATCGACGCGCAGCCACGACCATCGCAACCATGAAGCCAACGCTGAACATTCCGACGATCGCGATAATGATGGCGTTGGCTGGGGCAATTCCAATCATTGCCACGCTGACTCCCAGTAAAGCAAGACTCCCCATAGATGTCTTGATATGTTTTTTGAAGCCTCCCCAGACACCTAGGATGATCCCTCCCGTTACACCGCCTACACCCATTGCAGACTGTAGCCAAGCCAACTCAATGGCGCTTCCATTGAAATGGCCAGTGACAAGGATTGGTAAAAGAGACATTGAGGGAGTGAACACAAGGTGAACAAGCCCAAAAACCAACATGATCATCAACATGCCGGGCCAGCCAGAAACCAGATGTAGCCCTTCACGCAGGTCATCAAAAAATGATGGTTGATCCGCTGTTACCAATGACTCAACGCGCTCGGGCTGTGGGATCCTGAAGATTAGAAAAGGGGTAATCGCCAGCAGAGAAAGCATCACATCAATGGCGAGAATGGTCTGCATCGACAACATCCCGAGAAGCAGAGCACCTAAGGGAGGACCCTGAATAGACCTATTAAACCCGTTAATCCGTGAGTAATGCTCCTCGGGCACCATCAACGTAGTAGAGGCAAGCATCACAGCGTTATCGAGAATCCTCCCAACCGCTCGAATAAACATCAATGCGTAGATGTGCCAGAGAAGCACCATGTCCCCTGCATATAGGATAACAATTCCCGCTGTACTCAGTGCACTCAAAGCATAGTTGAATATCATCAACTTCTTACGATCCCACCGGTCCACTATAGCCCCCGCGATAGGGTTCAACAGGGCTCCTGGTACAGTGGTCATTATGGAGGCAACTGCAAGCACCGTGGCTGAGCTGGTCGTGGATGTAAGCCACCAGATCAAAGCAAATTGACCTAATCCTCTACCAAACAATGAGACTGCCTGCCCAATCCACAAACTGAAAAAAGGCCGTTTCCACCCAGCTCCAGGTCGCCCCAATGTAATCCCTTCACATAAAATGGCCCATAAATAAATGTGTCTTAGACTATTCACGCGCGGGGCAAATGCATAATGACATTTGTATGCACGAAAGTGCGACACGGTTTCATCACTGCTCACACCTGGTCTGATTGTAATTCGACTTCATACAAAATCCACACCCCATCGACACATTAGTCATACAGGTTTTTTATGAAGTCGAGGGCTTCAAAATATCACGTAACCGCGCGCAGTCTACGCCGCAGAAAAATCTCCCACACCATCCAGCAGACCAATCGCCAGAGTCATATAAACAACAGCTAATCATACAAGGGAATTCGCGCGCGCGTGGAGCTACTGTAGCGCGCGCAATGCTTTCGCGCGAACGATAACACGCCCGCGGTCCGAGAGCGCGAGTTCACGCGTCACTCTGCTCTCCTCGTCTTTTTTTATCTTGGTTTCACATAGTCTCTTATCTCGGTGTGGGTGTTGCTGGGGCGTGTGAGGGAGGAGCTTCAGTTCCTCCGGGGGAACCTGCTTGTGCTCATGGTGAGTTACATGGTGTTCGGGTTCACCAGCGGCCTCTTCAGACCCTTCAGGAGCCCCTACATCAGGGAGATGGGTGCATCACCGCTGGTGTTGGGGCTAATGACATCAGTGGGCTATATGATACTGGCGTTCATAAGAATCCCGGGAGCTTACATAGCAGACAGGTATGGGCGACGCAAGGTAATCGGAGTCTTCACATTCGGGGCTGCCCTGAGCTACGCTTTCTACGTTTTTGCATGGGACTGGACTGCAATAATGTTAGCTGTGGTGGTGTCAAGCCTGAGCCACATATACCAGCCAGCGCTGGAGGCCATCGAGGCAGACAGCCTCCCCCCGGGAAAACGCGGTGTTGGGTACAGCCTCATGTGGGTGATGCCGGGGATCCCGGCTTTCCTAGGACCGATAGTATCGGGCTACTTGGTAGAAAGGTACGGACTGGTGCCTGGAATGAGGGTAGTATACGCGGCGGTTTTAGTGTGCATGTTGGCCATCGCGGCTTTTAGGTGGAGGTTTTTGGAGGAGACCGTGAGAGAGAGTGGTAATCTTGGGAAGAGTGAGCTGGCGGCCTCGTTCAGGCAGTCTTTTAGGTTTATCTGGGAGGCTTGGCGGGGGATGGGCAGGGAGATCAGGTACTTGACTCTTGTTTACCTGCTCATGAGCTTGGAGTTTCCCTTGTTCGACACATATTACTCGCTTTTCGCTTATGACGTGGTGGGAGTGACCGGTTTGGAATGGGGGCTTGTTTCCACGATTGGATCGGTTTCTCTGATTTTAGTGGGTTACCCGGCGGGCAAGGTCGTGGATAGGATCGGTCGTAAGCGTTCCTTGTTGTTAGCGTACTTATTCTCGACGCCTGTAATATTTGGTTTCATGGCAGCTAGAAATTTTACTCAGATGGTGGTTGTGGATGTCTTGTTCAGGGTGAGCACTGCGCTCTTCTTCCCAGCGATAATGGCTTTGAGGGCCGATATAATCCCGAGGGACATACGGGGCCGCGTCATGGGTCTCATGGGAACCTTGAGAAGTCTGGTGATAGTGCCAGCGGCGACGGTGTTTGGCTACCTGTACGAGATGAACAGGGCGTACCCGTATATAATCGGCGTGTTCATCGAAGTGGTGACGGTGACTTTGATCTGGGGGCTGATTTCTGAGCCAGAATCTTTCGAAGAGTAACCGACTCGTGCGCGCGAGTAGAGGGCGAACAGGATAATCCTCTACCTTGAACGAGACCAAGCCTAATTTTAACATTTTTGGACTAGCGCAGCTCCATATGTTAATATCGCGCGCGAAGCGGCTCAATTCCTTATCCAACGCGTTTGCGCGCGCGTAAACCATTAAATTATCTTCAATCGTTCTTGGAACTGGATTGATTCAACGATGCTAGTCGAGAAGTCATTCGATACCGGTGAGGTTGTGCTCAACTACGCCGAGGGCCCGGGTAATGGGCCTCCAATAGTGTGCTTGCATGGGTTGACCGATCGCTGGCAGTATTTCCTCCCAATACTTCCGACACTATCCACGATGTGGCACATCTATGCATTGGACTTTAGAGGACACGGAAAATCGGGCAGAGCCCCATCCTACAGATACCTAGACCACATCTCGGACACGGTCTCATTCCTCGAGAGCCGAGTACAAGAGAGGGCAGTGCTGTTCGGGAGCTCCATGGGCGGGATGATCTCGCTCATGGTGGCTGCAAAGTGTCCGGACCTAGTCAAGGCTGTGATCTTCGGGGATGCGTCCATCAAGAAAGAGCACGTTCGAGAGGTCATGGTGAAGTATCATAGCTACTGGGAGGGATGGAGAAAGCTGGCGGGCTACAAAGGTTCGATTGAAGACTTAATCAAGGCCGTTGCGGATATGCCCGTCAAAGTTCCAGGACAGGGAAGGAGCAGGTATGGAGAGGGCTTGGACTTCACGGCACTACTCAATAAGGCAAATTACCTCCGTCACGTCGACCCAGAGGTGCTCTCAGACTGGGCACGGGGCAGGGATGACGTCGAGGCGTATGAGAACGTGACAAGGGGCTATGATGAGGGATGGCTGAGAGACGTCTCCTGCCCGGTCATCATCCTTCAAGGGAACGTGCGAAAAGGAGCCATCATGTCAGATGAAGAGGTCGAATACGCTCTGTCACTGATGCCCCACGCCTTCCATGTCTATCTAGGGGAGTACGGACACAACCTCGGCCTGTACTCATGGAACATCAGCCGTCTGCAACAGGTAGTCATGACCTTCCTCGAATCCCTCAGCTGATCGATGTTCGCGCGCGAACGTAGGAGTTGAAATCAACCGTCTTATCGAAGTATGGATTGTAGCATGTCTCGTTTAATGGGATCTCATTGAGAAAGCACCTGATTGTCGTGGAGGCCGTGGGCCCGTTCTGGTAGTAAATTAACGAGGCTACACTGCAATTAGATTTATTTAAGGATCCACAGAGGATATTCTGGTTTATCAGTTGAAGCAGCTCATGAAGATCCTGGTAGCATATGATGGATCTGCTTACGCTAGAAAGGCGTTAGATGAAGCCATAGACATTGCGCAGAAATTCAACGGGCGTCTCATCATACTACATGTAGGATGGGATGTGTCTGAAAACGAGAGCAGGCGTATTCTGTTAGAGGCTGAAGGTGTAGCCAAGGAGAAGAAGGTGAAGCACACCCTCAGGACGGAGTGGAGCGAGTACACGCCGCGTCGAATAATTCGCGTGGCGATGGATGAGGCAGTTGACTTGATAGCAATTGGCAGCAGGGGTCTGGGCGCTAAGAAGGGTTGGATCCTTGGCTCTGTCTCCAGCAGGGTTGTTGAGGAATCTCCAGTGCCGGTACTAGTAGTTAAGTAGTAACCCTCCATTTTTTCGCGTTTCGCGCGCGCGCCAACGGAGAGGAACGACCAGCTAAATATCTTACCATATCACCACTGGGTTATACAGCGATGGCATACGAGTTAACTGATCTTTTCGCGCGCGGGGACATAATGCTCTAGATTATGTCATCGTTTGGATGAGATGTACAGAATGAAGAATATTATCAATATTATGAAAACTATAGAAGGTATTCGTATTCCAGGAATCCACGGGAATCCCCAAGGGAACCCCCATGGAAACCCCCATGGAAAACCTATCAACGAACCGAAGACAGCTAAGAAAACAATGAGGATTATGAAGGCACCAATGATGATCCCTAGAAGGGGTGTCCTCCCACTAATACCAAAGCACACATCGCCTTCGTATCTTCTGCGAGAAGGCCTATAGGAGGTGGGTAGCAGAGAGGCTCCACAGTCCTTACAATACTGGGCATCTTCCTCATTCTCAGATCCACACTTCGGACAATAAACCGTCTATGCCACCAACTATGGTTTTGATGAATATTATCTACTAATTCGATTTACGATTTAATAATTTACTTCAGGTGCACGATCGTTATTATCGTACTCGCGTCGCCATTCAGCTCCACAATCAAGACAATAACTTGAATTCGCGCGCTTCGCAAACGCCAAGAAAAAATGGGGTTTATAGAAAGGTCATCAAGTAGGCCGTCATGTCGTCGATTTTCATACATATGTGATATTGTGCCTCTGGTTCTATTATCCAGTCATCGTTAGGTTTGCCGTCTACAGTTCCATCGCATTTTGACCTGATGTTATTATTCATATCCTTGATGATGCCCCAGATCTCCCCACTGTCCCACATGTCATCAATGGCTGAGAACATGTTTTCAAGGGCGCTCTTGCGCTGATCAGCTTTTCCCTTAAATGCCTCGTCGGGTAGGCTCTTTATGTAGTCGACGGTGATGTGCTTTGCCTCCTCGAAGGTCACGACCACAACCTCAGTCGTGTTAAAGTGAACTCCTGTATCGTCATCCGTCACTGTCAAGTTCACGATATATGTTCCGGGAGCTGAGAATACGTGTTCACCTGTAACTGTACCAGAACCGTCCGATTCATCAACGGTACCAAGTGAAGTCGTTGTATCTCCCCAATCCCATACAGCGGTATGAACATCCAATGTCCCGATGTCCGTGAACGTTCCTGTGAAGTTAAGTGTGTGAACTAAAGGCAGCACGAACTGAGGATTAGGCTGATCCAATGTCACTGACACGACTACAGGATCGACGTTTCTTGTAGTGACTATGGTTGATCCTGAGTCCTGCTCGGAGTCATCGTCGGTTATATTCACTGTGATGGTGTAATCATCTGAAGATGTTCCAGTCGGGTCATCATCTAGATACTGATGTGTCTCGCTGAAGGTTGTTGAACCAGCAGGATAGACAAAGGTCTCAGGAGATCCCTCTCCCCAGTCGATCGTCAAGCTGAAGGTGTCCTCAATACCAGGGTCAGTGATAGTCCCAGTTACGGTCGCAAACCCGTTCTCGTCGATGGTGTCGCCAGACACCGTTATAGCGGGGGCGACGTTGTTAACGGTTATCGTAGTGGCATCTATATCTAACAATTGTTCTGCACGAATTTGAAGAATTACATCTCCAGAATGATCGTCATTCCATGTATGACTTTTAACAGCCGAAGATGACCACGACGTATCCCATACTGTATAGTTCCTCAGATTAGAGTCCCAGTCTCCAATGTAATCGATGTCCCAGCGATAGTAGATCGTATCATCTTCAGGATCGTCGGAACCTGATGCATCGAAGTTTACAGTGGTGCCTTCATTGACTACATAGGGCCCCCCTGCATCCGCTTCTGGTCGACCGCTGGGGCCGCTTCTGGTCGACCGCTGGGGTAGGGCTCAAGAGCTTGAACCCTGGAGATCATCCAGCCCCCACCATAGTTAGGCATGTACCACCAGTTGGCCGTGGAGTTCCATTCTACCTCGTAGTATGATAGCCTATCAATGTACTCGCGCCCGGATGGGATGGGCGGTGGAGACCAATAGGGAGGATTGTTCTTATCCGAGTCAGAGTCGGCCACCCATATTCCCAGATAATAGTCCTTTGAACTTGGGTCAACGCTTTCATTGTAATTGAATCCCCAAACCGTGATGGCGTGGCCGCCGTTGAATATGCCGATCCCTACACCATATCCGGCGCGCAGCCACTGATCTATGGCGGACATTACGTCAGCGTCGTCTTCCTCGTTGTGATAGTAGTCTGTCCAGGTTACGCTTGGCCATTTATTACCTCCCCCGCTTACTAATTTTAGAGGCGGGCCCGGCTCGTAGCCGTTGAGCCACCAGTGCCAGCTCGCATCCATCCAGCTTCCTGTGTCGTTGAAGTAGATTTTATGGTCGTCGAATATTGCGTCTGTGTCCCACATGCCACCGACTAGACCCCATCCCGTCCACTCAAGTACGTTGGATGCGGTGGCCGTCCAGCAGAGCCAATCGTCATCCTCCCCTGGATCAGGTCCAATGCCTCCACCATCGTCATACCGTCTCTTCTCAGCATCAACCCAAGTATAACCGTGCTTTTCGTATAGAATGTAGCTGGTTCCAGTTGGATTGTCGGCAAACACCATTAGTTGAAGCGAAGCCAGAAACGTAACAATCGCAAGTAAAAAGGTTAGACCTAACTTCGACTTACCTATTCTTTGTACCTTCATTTTTCTCACTTTATTTCTACTCTGAGTCCCCACTGAATATTATCATTTATAATACACTTACACTTATCTGTTATTTTTTATTATTTATTTATATTTGTTAAATCTTTCAGTGGAACCTCAATATCATATATATTCTATACAATATTTATATTATTCAAGTCACATAATTCAGAAAATATGTTATTTTTAACATTTAATTACAACATAATAATGACACACATACGTTTATTATTCGTAAATTGCCCAATTTAGTGGGCAGGAAAAGACTCCTCAAACGGTAATAGGCGTGTTGCGATGAAGGTAGTCGTTAGTGGTGTACCAAGAGGACTTCAGAATCCTAGATCTGATGGTAATTGGTTAACGATGGAACAACGACGCAGTATTGAGGCTGTTTCATCAGACATAGAGCTTGTTGAGATGCCTCAGAGCATGGTGCATGAGATCGAGGGAGAAATCGATGGAGTCGAGGTTCTCCTCGCTGAAGGCGGCAACCGCATCCATTATGGTGAAGAACTCGACTGGGTTGATTACATAAAGTTCTTTACACCCAGTCTTAGATGGGTGATGCTCTGTAGCACAGGGTTTACTCAGAACATCACACCGGAGATAACCAGGGGCGAGGTCGTACTTACAAACAGCCCAGATGTCCACACCATTCCAATCGCTGAGAGTGTCCTAGCTGCCATGCTCGATCATGCCAAGCTCCTTAAACAGAGGAGAGAGGACCAGCTTGATCGCCTGTGGACGCAGAGGATGTGCACAGAACTTCACGGAGGGACCGTCTTACTCATCGGTCTCGGAAACATCGGGAGGAGGGTGGCTCATCTCTCTAAAGCCTTTGGCATGAAGGTGATTGGCACGAAGAAGCGTGTGGAGCCCGTCGAGAACGTGGATAACGTGTTCCCCGTGAAGGAGCTGACCGAACACCTTCCCAAGGCGGACTATGTCGTCGTCGCGGCTCCCATAACTCCCCTCACCGAGGGGTTGCTGGGAGAAAGAGAGTTCGCAGCAATGAAGGAGACGAGCGACCTAATCAACGTCGGTAGGGGAAGGATCGTGGACGAGTCCGCTCTGATCAGGGCGCTGAAGGAGGGGAGCATCGGAGGCGCTTATCTTGATTGCCATGTCATTGAGCCTTTGCCGCCTGATCATTTGTTTTGGAGTATGGAGAACATATTCGTTATACCCCATGACAGTCACTCGTCGCCTTTCATCGGGGATAGGATCGTGGATATCTTCATCGACAATCTCAGTAGGTTCGTTACAGGAGAGCCCCTGCTAAACGTTTGCGACCCGAAGAGGGGTTATTAGGCTCTCTTTTTCCTACCAATTATGGATTTCCTGTCTAATTCTACTATAGACGGAGCGAGTCTTCGCGCGCGCAAATAAAACAAAGAATAAATCACGTCGTAAACCAATAGACTAGAACTCGTAACCATTTAGCGCGTGAACCATTTTAGGAGTCCTCCGCCGCTACTTGGCACCAATTATTATCTCTTTCATATAGTTCGCGAAGGTGATGGACTCGTACCCCTCTAACTCATGTTCGAGGCCTTTAATCTCCCAATCTATCTTATCAATCTCGTCACATATGGTAGCCAGGCTCGCCCTCGTCCTACTCACCGTCGCGTCGTGGGCCTGCTTGTGCTTCTCGATCTCCGCCCTAAGGCTGTCGTAGCGCTTTGTGTACCCGTTTTTGATGGCGTTCTTCTCGCGCTGTATCTCCTCCTTAGCCTTCCTCTCCTTTTCCTCGAGCCTTTCCAGTTGGAGTTTGTACTTGTTTTTTATCCTTTGCTCATCTTCCTTGCTGAGCTTTCTGGGTGCGCTTGACTCGTACCTATCTACCAGGCGGTTCCGCCACTCTCTAAGTGAATCTACCTGTTGGGGGCTCACCCACCGCACCATGACCGTCCGGCCGTCTCTCATCTTGAAGCGAGCGCTCTTTCGGGCGAGGACAGACGTCCAAAAGCCCACGTCCGTGAAGTCTGCGGCGGTCTCTATCCCCTTTCGCGAGAGCATAAAGCTCTTAACCATGCCTAGGCCGGGAGTCTTAGAGCTGCTGATCCTGTGGCCCGATAAATGGGCTGCTATGTGGTTTCGCTGCTTCTCCTTGAGGAGGGCGTACCTCTCGTTCCTCTCCTGCACCTTGACCTCCTTCTTCGCCTCGGACACATGCTGTAGTCTACTCCAGTGTGCTGACTCACTCTTCTTCAGCTCCAGCTCCTCCTGGTTCTTCAGGGTCACGATCCTCTCCTTGAGCTCCTTTATCTTCTGGTTCTTGTCCTCCTTGATCTGGTCGACGTACTGGACTTCTCTGCGTATCTTCTCCTGCCGTGACCTGATCTCGGACTCGAGCTGCCTGACCCTCGAAGCCTTTTTACCCCTCTGCCTAACGACGTCCCGGCTAAGGTAGGATGCCGCGATTATCAATGCCATAATCGGGATGCCGGACGCGTAGCGGGCCAGCTCAAGGAGGGGCGTCTGGTATTGGACGTAGAAGCCTCCGACTGCCAAGGTGTAGAGCAACGTCAGTGCCAGGGTCAGCCTCTCGAGCTTCATGTTCTTGGGCAGGCTCATGTGCTCGACCTCTTTGTTGGCCCATATCCAGGACTTGTCTCTTCGAGGTATCGTCACCTCTAGCCTATCCATGGATATCTGTGGTATCTTGGCGACCTCGTTCATAAGCTGCCTTCGTCTGTGCAATATCTTGTTCTTGTCCACGATGGATGGTATGTCCGCTAGGTTGTACGTGTAGATAGCGTCCTTGAAGGTGTCCAGCAGTAGCTTAAGGTTGTCGTCGGGTATATTCTCGAGGGCCCTGAACGCCTTTGATCGGTTGGGGTCGCTGTAGTCTGTGCTCCTGAATAGGAGGCACTGGTCTCCGCCGTTCAGCTCCTCCCAGACCTCCGGTCTCCTGGCGAGGGCTAGCAGCGAGATGTATATGACCCACTCGCTGAAGTTGTCGACATGGGGCCCGAAGTCCTCAAGCCTCCTCTCGGGGTGCTGGTAGTTTATGTGCCCCACTTCGCTGCCTAAGAAGTCCTCTAGGCCTGGGACGAACATGGCGTCGTAGTCAATCATCTTCAGCTCCCCACCCACCACCATTATGTTCGCGTCGTGGAGGTCGCAGTGGGAGATACCGCGCTTCTTGAGCTCGCCCACCAGCTCCTTGAACTTCTGAGCCATATCCTCCATGGCCTGGCTGTCGCGCCTGTTCTTCTCGACGTATCCTCCCAGGGTCTCTCCGTCCAGCCACTCCATCTTGAGTATAGGGTGTCTCTTCCCCTTCACCATTATACCTTGGTCTACATACTCGAACTTCACGAAGTAGGGTATCCTCTTCCGCTTGAGGAACTCCTTTATAGCCTTGTACCGCTTCTCTATGTCCCCGACGTCCCGCAGGAAGCAGCGGGCAGCGTAGCTCCTGCCTCCTTTCCTGATCTGGAAAACGCCGGCGAAGCCCCCCGATATGACCTTAGGGAGCCCGAACACGCCTGAGATGGGTTTCCCGTTCCTGAGGTCGCTATCCTTGAAGCAGAGGTCCGGTCTCTGTATGGCCTCCTGGTACTCCTGCAGGGTGGGCTTGGGCAAGGGTCATTCCTCCACCAGCATCACCCGGGCGATGGTTACGTCGTCGTTCTTCAGGCTCCCCTCACCCCTCAGGCGATCAATGTAGTCCTTGAGCCTGTCAGTTTCGAAGAGCTCATCGAGGGTGGCCCAAGGCCTCCCTCCCTCCGCGTTCTGGTTCATGAACCAGTGGGCTATGGCGTCTGTCATCAGGTAGAATGTGTCGCCGAAGAGGAACCGACCCGTCTTGACTCTGACCTTGGCATCCAGTTCCTGGTTGTACGCCGGGTTTGACGATATGAGGTCAGGGCTGTTGCCGAAAGAGGATGCGTCTCTCACGGGAAAGAATTCTATGACGCTGTCCCTGAGCTGGAAGAGGCAAGAGTCCCCTACAGTGACGGACAACCAGCTACCCCCCTCCGGCGTTTCATCGAAGAATGTGACGCCGAGCAGGGTCGAGAAGCTGCCTTTGAGAAGGAGGTTCTCCTCGAACCATCGCAGGGGGGTGTTGTTCTCTCTCCTCCTCTTAATGTACTTCTCTCTCTGGTCCTCGTAGACGTCAATGCAGAAGTCAGTGAACTGGTGGATGTCCAGGTCGGTCCGGTTGAAGTTGACGTAGGAGACGGTGAGTATCCTGCTCCACAGCTTGCTGAGGAACCCTTCGCTAGCCCCATCAGCGATGGCTATAGACTGATGGTCGCGCCTGATCTCCCCCCCATGCGGATAGAAAAAGTCCTCGTTCTCCCTGGGTTGGTTACCCTTCTTTGGTATTGAAAAATGGGAGGAGATCAGCTTCATGTTGGGTACTGCTCATCGCAGGTTTGTAGCTCTTGTCCCTATGTCTAGGAACTGGATCACCTTGACCATATCCGAGTTGAAGATGAAGCCCCTAGACTCGTCTGAGACCATGAAGCCCTCGCTCTCGGCCTCCATCCTGATCTTCTCGGGGAGCACGCTGGACATCTCGTATAGGAGTCGGGCGAACTCGTCCGGCAGGTTGTCGTTGGTGTCCGGGAACTCGATGGGCGGGGCCATACTGGACGAGAGGTGCAGGTTGAAGAGGAGCACGTGGCCGTCGCTGCTCTCCAGCTGCATCATGCTCTCCGCTACACTCGATGGGTCCCCGTCAGTGGGCTCGCCATCGGATATGTTTATCACGATAGGGGGGAAGCAGTCTGGGTGATCGTTAAGCCAGTCCACCAAGATGTTCTCGGCCTTACTCAGGGCTTGCTTCATGGGCGTGGGGCCCTTAGAGACAGGCTCGAACCAGACCGGGAACTTGACGGCCTGCTCCACGACGCCGCCGGCTCCGTCGGGCACCTTCTGCATCCTCTCCTCGATCATAAGAGGCCGGTCGCCTATCGTGCTTATGGGGGCGAGGGTCTCCCCGGCTAGGTCTCCTCCGAAGGCCGGGCCCACCTTGGTGCCGTACCCGATGACGCCCACATAAAAATAGTCTCTTATCCCCTCGGCCTTGGCGCAGCGCAGCACGAGGTTCTGTAACAACCGGTTTATGGCGTCGGCCACCGCCTGGGCCTTGGATCCCGATGACTCGCCGCCGAAGGGGTCCTCCATCGACCCCGACTGATCGATTAGGAACAAGAAGCACGTCGGGTTACCCCTACTTATCTCTGCCGTGTACATTCTTTATCCCTAGTTACTGTCAACACCTGGAATATAAGAAACTCTGAGCACTAGAAAGTAGCTGCTATAGTAATTAAGACTACATACTTGGTTACTAAATATTTAAGTTTATTCTATTTAATATCAAGTTACTTTATTGATATGTAAAAAGTGGGTAAAAGCCGTAAGTCCTGTTGAGCAGGGGTTCATGGAGCGCGCAAGATTTACGAACTGCGCGCGCAATAATCACCCCGAATTCCGTTCCTCCAAAAATGCGAACACCCCACATCACACCCCCAATACAAGACACCTAAACCGTTCAAGCAGAACAGTAGCAAAACAATAGCAGAAAGACACCAAACCACAACAAAACCAACGACAAATACCAGCCAAACCCCAAACGCAACGAGAAAAATAAACCAAACACAAACGCCGAAGAACACAGAGGGGGTTCAAACAACCACACGCCCGCCACACGAACTTCTGGACCCTAACACCAGCAGACTACGCCACCTGGCGCGAGAGCGAAAAAGGAATAAACCTGGTATGTGGAACTTCGATCTCATGCCCGTCGTCACCCGCGAATATGATCCTAAGCATGACTTCCATAGGGTAATGGCCTTCCTCAGGGACTCCTTCACCGAGTCCGGGAACCTCCATAACTGGCTGCCTCCGAAGTTCGAGAGCAACCACGCCATTATAGCGGAGGGCATCCGCCTCTGGGAGGATGTCGGGAGAGTCGAGCCCAAGATCGTCGCCGCGGCCACCCCCGAGGATAGGTTCCTCTACTCCATCCAGATGGATCCAGGCTACGCCCACCTGGAGGATGAGGTTGTGGGTTGGATCGTCGATCATTGTACCTCCCAGAAGGCCTCGGTTGAGGATCGCAGGATCTCCGTCCTAGCGTTAGAGGGAAATCCCATGAGGGAGGCGGCGCTCCGAGAGCACGGCTTCGAGAGGAGGGAGGTCTACGGGATCCTCCGCCTCCGAGACCTCGACACCCCGATCCCGGACTTCAGACCTCCCGAAGGTTACACGATCCGAACAGCCCGGCCAGATGAGGACTTCGAGAGGATAGCTGCGGCAATCAGGTTGGTCTTCGGCCATGGGGATTGGTTCACGAGAGACATCCTAGATCAGATTTCCAAGGCGTCCTTCTACCGCGAGGAATTGGACCTCGTCGCCATCGCCCCCAATGGGGATATAGCCTCCTTCTGCACCTTCAGGGTGGATCCCCAGAGCCGCGTGGCTGAGCTGGAGCCCATGGGCACTCTCCCCAAGTACAGAAGGATGGGCCTTGCGAAGGCGATAATCGCGGAGGGCTTCAGGCGACTCTCCGAGTACTCTCCGACACTCCTCTACATCGGTGGGGCAGCTAACACGCCTGAGGCGAACCGCCTCTACGAGGTGACGGGCTTCACCGAGAAGTACTATTACCATTTCTGGCGTAGGGAGAAATAGTTGGTGTCACCACTAGTTAGCGGGGTAATTAAATTAACGAGTTGGTTCGCGCGCGGCATCCGAGCAGGTGAAAGTTACCACCGCGCGCGCAGGAAGTCAACGAAATACCTTGATGCCGCTGTATGTGGCCGCTATTGCTGAAAGTGTAACGACCATGATGATCTGCACAGCCTGATCCCAGGCGCGTGCGCTTTGGGGCCGGTTGGGTATTCCATCACCACTGATGTTTGCGTCAAAGTTACCTAACGTGAATAATCCTAATGCGCCTATCAATATGCTTGATACCAGCAGAATTTTCCAAAAGGTGTGGGAGTTCAAATCGTTCACGCGGACGCACTCTTAATCGGCGGGTATTATACCTTCGCTTGGGCGCGCGCTGTCGCGCACAGGTTTAGCCTGGATAGATAATTTTTTCAAACGCTTCCATTTATTCAGACCTAGTGAATATTTTGACTAAGGCCATAATCCCGGAGAAGATACTTGAGGTAAGCCTGACTACCGGGGAACTCGCCGAGAGACCCATCCCACGGGAGATATCAGAGAGGTTCTTAGGAGGCCTCGGGCTGAACGCGTGGCTGCTGTACCAGCACACCGACCCAGGGACGGACCCTCTAGGACCCGAAAACGTTGTGCTCATCTCGCCCGGTTTGCTGACAGGAACAGAGGCTCCGACGAGCCCAAGGGTGGAGGTTACTACCAAGTCGCCCCTCACCGGCCTCATCGGCACCGGCAACTCGGGGGGCTACTGGGGCCCCCGGCTCAAGAAGGCGGGCTTCGACTCGGTGATGATCAGTGGGGCATCGGAGAGACCGTCTTACCTAGTCATAGACGAGGATGAGGCATCCCTGCTCGAAGCGGACGACCTCTGGGGGCTGGACACATACGAGACCACCGAAGAACTGAAGCGGAGGCACGGTGAGTATTTCAGCGTCATGGCCATCGGCCCCGCCGGCGAGAACCTGGTCAGGTTCGCTGCCCCGGTGTTCGACAGGCAGCACATGCCGGGCCGATGCCACGCCGGCGCCGTCCTAGGCGGCAAGAGGCTAAAGGCCGTGGCGGTCAAGGGATCCAAGCCAGTCGAGGTGTATGACCCTGAGGCGTTCAAGGAGGCGGTGGCCATGTGCGAGGAACGTGTGAAGAGCTACCCCGCGTGGAAGGCGAGGGCCAGAGCCGGCTCCATGGGCACCATCGGCGTAAACGAGGAAGGCGTGGACTACGACGAGATAGTGGGCCCGTATCTGAGGCGGGGCGAGCCAGGCGTCTACTGCCCGTGCATGATGGAGAGCCTCTACGGCTGCAGTCTCCTGACAGAAGTTAAGGAGGGCTCCTACGCGGGGGTGGATATCTCCTGCGCTGGTATCACCCTGTACTCGGGAACCGCATCCCGATACGGGATAAGCCTGCCTGCCGCGTTCTACATGAACGAACTATGCCAGAGGTACGGTATGGACATGTTCGGCTCCTTCTTCTATGCTTACGATCTCTACAAGAGAGGCATTATCTCGGAGAGAGACATAGGCTTGAGGCTTGAACTGGGAGACGAGGAGGCGTTGATGAGTCTCCTCAGGATGATAGCGTACAGGGAGGGATTCGGAGACGTACTCGCGGAGGGCGCGCAGAGGGCAGCCGAGGCAATAGGAGGCGACGCGGCTAGGCATGTCCCGACTGTTAAAGGACTGGAGTTGATGCGGCCTGACCCCAGGGCCACGTGGAAGGGCAAATTGTTCACCTCCATGAGTATACTTACCAACCCGCGCGGTGGCGACGACCTCAAGGGCACACACGGGGTCTCCAACTATCCGGGTGTCTCCAGCTGGGGAAAGAAGCTGGGCATCGACGAGGACGAGTACAGCCGCTGGCTCCTGGATTGGTTAGACATGCCGGGCGGCTTCAAGGAACGGGTGTTCGGGAACCCGCCCGACATTAACAACCCCGATGAGCTGCTCATGACCTACTGGTACAACCATCTCACCAGCGCCTACAACAGCCTAGGCCTCTGCATGTTCTCCTCCAGCGTCGCCGACGCCCTGGGCCCCAACTACCAAGCCAAGCTGTACTCCACCGCCACTGGCGCCGAAGCGTCCGCAGCCGATATGATGGATACAGGGGAGAGGGTGTTCAACCTCATGAGGATGTACATCGTCAGGGAGGGCTTGAGGAGGGCTGACGACCACTGGCCCGACTCGTTCTACGAGGAGCCATCAATCGCCGGCGCGGAGACGGGGCCACCCTTCGACAAAGAGATCTTTGACGAGACGTTAACCCGTTACTACCTGCTCCGGGGCTGGGACCCGGAGACTGGGATCCCCACGGAGGAGACGCTCAGACGCCTCGGACTGGGCGAAATGGCCAACGACCTACCCTCTTTGTGACCACATTATCCGCGCGCGCGAAAGAGCGCGACGTCATATCCAACGCCTTACCTTTTGTGTGTATTCAGTGTATTGTGTACCGAATACACGGTTTAGATTCTTCTCCTCTAAAGGGATGAATAGTACTTCCATAATTCCGACATAAATAACAGGTGATAAAAAACCCGAAACGGTTCCATGGATTATTGTGACTCCGAGTAGCACAGAGGCCATCCCGAGATACATCGGGTGACGGCTAATGCTGAAAGGCCCCGAGGTTATTAACAAAGAAGGTTCCAGGTGAGGCTTCACCGTGGTCTCCTGCTTCTTGAACAGCATGTCCGTCCACAGATTCAAGACTGCTCCGAAGAGGATGAACCCCCATCCCAGGTATGTGTATGGAGGGTAGAGGATCTTTACGACAGGTGATATGAAGTGTAGAATTATGGAGAATAGAAGTAACAAAATGAAATAGTTTGTTGGCATTATTTTCCTCATCGAATTCTTGATGGATTGTTCTGTACAACTTTTATCGTCCATGGTTCACCTGCGCACCTTCAAAATCAGTTATCCTCTGGAGATAATAATCTAATGCTATTCGCGCGCGCGAAATGACCGAGAAGAAAATAGTAATCTGGGTTTCCTAGAGGGTTTGGAAAAGTCTCCAATTTAAAAAGAGGTAGGAGAGAGCTTCGATCGTCTCCTAGTGGCAGCGCCAAGCTTCACATAGGCGCGCGATCTGAATCAACAGAAGAGTCTTCGTAGCCTCTGAAACATCGATTTTTACGTGCACTCTGTGTGAGTTCAGTATTCTTCTATTACGTGTTCGTGTATGTAGTCGAAGTTGATGTCCCACCCCAGCCCGGGCTCCTGGGAGACGTGTACATTACCCTCATCGTCCATGGGATCAGATATGGAATTCAGCCAGGGTGGAGGTCTCTCGTAGTCGATGAAGGGGTGGAGCAATCCACGCTCGTAGAACTCGCCCGGTATTCCCATCGAGCACAGAACGTGCAGATTCCCCGGGCCTCCACCGTGGACCTCCATGCGCATACCGAAGGCCTCCGCCAGATGGGCGATCTTCATCAGGGGAGTGATGCCGCCCACGTCGCCGACCCCGCCGCGTAGAATGTCAGATGCCCCGTTCTTGGCCCATTCGGCTCGGGTGAACATCTTCCCCTCGGCGGTCTCGGGGCCACATATCGGCAGAGTGAGGTTATCACACAGCCATATGTAGGAGGACATGCTGTGCTCATCCATCGGCTCCTCCATCCAGTAGTATCCCAGCCTCTCCAACTCCTTTCCCAGGTAGAGCGACTCCTCACGGCTGTAATAGTGATAAGGGTCGAGCATCAGAGGCATGTCGGGACCCACAGCGTCTCGAACCGCGGCACAGGCGGCGATGTCTCGCTTGACATCGGGCGCACCGGGTATGGGGGGCTGCCAGGTGTGCAGCTTGAAGGCCGGGTAACCGCGTTCCATACACCGGAGCGCGAACTCGGCGTAGTCATTAGGCTCACTCAACCCTCCCTCCAGCTCATCGCCGCACATGGTGCTGGCGTAGGCTGGAACGCTCTCCCTGTAGCCACCAAGCAGCTTGTAGACTGGCTGGCGGAGTGCTCTTCCAGCCAGGTCCCACAGAGCCAGGTCGACTATCATCAAGTCGCGATCGTGCAGCGACGTCAGGTTGAGGCGTTGACGTTCTCTCAGATTCTGCCAGACGCGTTCACGATAGAACGGGTCCTGACCAACGAGAACGGGCTTAACCAAATGTTCCACAGTGTTCCGAGCGATGTTCCCGAAACAATGGCCAACCTCACCCTCATCCGTGGTGATGGTCACGAGGGCCTCTGTGGCCTCATGCTCGGGTCCGGGATGAGCGTGGCCCTCGCTATCTCGAACTACCTCTGATGTGTAGCTGAATCTTTTCACATCAACACTTTTTATTTTCATCTTGCACGACCTCGAATGTGAGGGAGCGCGTGACTCAACTCGTGCGCGCCCCAATACGTATGTGCCTTTTTTATTAGAATATTATCTCTAAAAGGCGAATTTACTGTCTCGTTCAGTTGAAGATTGGATGCTCCTCTACCTGCACTTCTAGTCAGTGCCACACAGTCTATAAAAATATAAAATCGCGCACTAAAATTTATCATTGCATGAATACCAGGAGAAGAGTACTATATGGAACCGCGTCCTTAGTTCTCCTCGCAGTATTCGGATTCACCTATTGGGCTTACACGCCGCTAGGTCCAGTTCAAGCCGCTTTAAACTCACTGGTAGATAGCGAAAACGTCTCGGTTATAGAAAACAATAGAATAGTATTCACTCCAAAAGAGACACCGGATACCGGTTTCATTTTTTATCCCGGGGGTCGTGTCGACCCAAGATCATATTCAAGCATCGCACACCAAATCGCTGACGAAGGATATCTCGCCATAATCCCCAAAATGCCTTTCAACCTCGCAGTCACGAACAAACGAGCTGCAGTCAAAATAATCAACGACTTCAAGGAAATAGAGAACTGGGTAATTGGAGGCCATTCCCTCGGAGGAGCCATGGCTGCAAGCCTCGTATTTGATGAGCCAGAAATGTTCAAAGGCTTGGTGCTCCTGGCTGCATATCCTCCCAAAAACAACAACATATCGTCTTTAGATCTATGTGTGACAGTAGTCTATGGTTCGCTTGATCAACTAGCCTCACAATTAGAGATAGAGAAATCTTTTCCACTACTCCCATTGGATACCTTGAAGGTGTTAATTGAAGGTGGAAACCATGCGCAGTTTGGACAGTATGGTATTCAAAACGGCGACGGCATAGCAACCATAGAACCAGAGGAACAGCAAATAATCGTAATGACGGCAATTCTAAATACGTTGCGCTCGTGTTCATGAACTAATAATTCATAGAACCTGAAATCCTCACGCGCAAAGATTGATCATATACTGCGTGTGCGTGCAAAAAAAGGGTTAGATCATCTTTCCGAGACTTGATATTAGTCCGGTATGTTTACCAATACCGTGCGTGTGCCTGTTACCTTGCCATCTCTGAGCCATTCTTGGATGAATTTACTCCAGTCGCTCAATTGTTTCTCGGATGAACATATTATAACTGCATGATCATCTGTGCCCCAGGGAGATCCCGCGAAGTGCATTTTGAAACCGTGTTTCTCCGCCAGTTTTTTAGGCCTTTCTCGCCAAGCAGACATGTCCGCCGATGATAGATAGTCATGAGTGAATCTAATGAAACATAGATAGCCATATTTCGCCATTTTTCACTATTCTCCTTCTCAACTTGGTTCTACTATAACACGCTTTAGCATTGTGTCAGAAGAGAACCTTATCCAAGTTAATTGAATAATCTATATAAGATTGTCCTAAAAAAACTAAAAAAAAGGCGCTCGCGACCAAAATCAATACCTGAACTGTTAAATCCATCTTGTGCGCGCGCAAACCTAAAATCGGTGTAATCTAGTTCTCAGGAGAGGTAGTACCTCAATTCAAATCAAAGGATGAAAGATATGTCAAATTATACGAATAATTCCACTGATCAAAGGCCCATCATTCTCCCCACACCCTTTAAAGAGGGAGGTAAGACTCTGTTAGAAGCACTCCAACTCAGACGAACTGAACGGGGAATTAGTTCGAAGGAAATTCCTTTACAGATATTATCGAATCTCCTCTGGGCGGCGTTCGGGGTTAACAGAGCAAAATCAGCGTTCAATAAACCAGGTAGGACGGCTCCTTCAGCGAGTAACTCCCAGGAAATTGATCTATACGTGAGATTAAAGGAGAATACGTACCTGTATGAAGCCAAACATCATTCACTAAAACCAGTAAAGACAGGTGATCATCTAAGAAAGAATGGAAGATGGTTGACGAATCAAAGAACAGGTGATGCACCTTTAGACATAATCTACGTGACAGACCTCTCCCGCTATGATCTTGGTCCAAACCAACCCGACCCTCATATTGGAGACCCCGAGATACAGAAATCATACTATTACACTGACACGGGTTTCATCGCTCAGAACGTCTACCTCTATGCGGCTTCAGAAGGTTTGGCCGCATGGTTCCACAATTGCGATAAAGTCACCATCCGAAAAGTATTGGGTTTAAACGATGATCAGCTTGTCTTATTTGTACATTCAATTGGGTATCCCAGGCAGGACGAGTTGACTAGTTAATTGACATCCATTGTCTCTGTCGTAAAAGGTGAGAGAGGACTAGAACCAGTCTACCGTGCGTTAGACTACGTTCCATATCAACCCGTCTTGGAGCCCTTCGATACCGTACTGGTCAAAGTAAACCTGATCACAGGTCACACATACGAGACTGGAATTACCACCGACCCAATCGTGGTTGAAGCCGTCATTGATGGAGGTGATTGAGCGCACCGGAGCCGAGTACCTAAACATGGGAAAGCTTGAGGACAAAGTCGAGTTGACGGTGGAGAATCCAAGAGCCATAGACAAGTTCAAGGTAGCAAGGATCGCCACGGAGAATGCAATAATTACCGTGCCAACTATGAAGCTCCTGCATCACACAGTGATCACAATGGGTCTCAAGAACATGTTCGGTATGCTAACCACACGAAGAAAGTATCCGTTGCATAGACATGGAATGAATAATGTCATCTACGATGTTGTCAAGACTCTGCCACCACATCTGAGCGTGATAGACGGTTTCTATGGGAAAGAAGGCAAGGGGCCTTGGCATGGCAATCCTGTGAAGATGGATGCTATTATCGCTAGTGCTGATGCTGTGGCGGCAGATGCTACAGCGACAAGGTGTATTGGACTAGATCCTCAGACTGTCGACCATGTCAGGTGGCTCCACGAGGCGGGAATCGGAGAGATGAATGACATTGAGGTTGTCGGTGACGGGATCGACGCCATATACCGAGAATGGGACCGTGATCTTAACGTTGAATTGGTTTTTTAATCAAATATACGCGCGCATCAAAGTATCAGCAGGTCATAGAATTTTGATGATAAGTTTGTTGCGCGCGCCATGACATTTCACCTTTCCTAGTTCCAGTCACACCCACAAGATCAGATGCTTAATGCGGTCCTCCGCCGAGAAGCCCAGGCTCTTGTAGAGGCCTATCGCAACTTTGTTGTCGACGTGAACCCTGAGGCTCGCCTTCTCCAACCCCACCTCCACCAGCCTCCTCAGCCCGTGGAGCATGATCTCCCTCCCGTGGCCCCTCCCCCTGTGGGCAGGTAAGACGCCGACGTTGCTCACGACCCCCTCCTTCACGTTCAGATCAAGGATCCCCACCGGAGCCTCGCCGTCGTACACGACGAAGAACTCCTCGAGGCTATACCACAGGTCCAGGAGGTTTTCCGGCAACCCCCTCAGGTTCTTGAGGATCATCGTTAGTATGACGTCAGGGGATTCCCCCATGCACTCTATTGCGAGGTCTATGAACCTCTCCAGCTCCTCCCGCTCAACCCTCTCGAGCCTCAGGCCTCCAGACGGCTCATAGGACGCAAGGTCGCAGGTCATCCTGTAAGTGTCAGCGAGTACCTGGAAGCCCTCCCTCTTGAAAATTTCCTCGACCTCTTCCTGTGCCGCAGGGAGGCTCATGTACGAGTACTCGGCTTCATTCTCCTTGGTTAGAGCCATGGCCCCTGATGCGAACTCTTCCAACACCTCAGTGGGCTTGCCATAATCGATGACTCTAATCAACGAGAGCTGGGTCCCGACAGGTGCGAAGAGCATCACCGGCTCCGTTCCAACGGACACGACCCCCACCGGATCTGGACCCACGGCGAAAGTCCAGTAGGGCATCCCGAGCATCTCGGCCTGCTGTATGTGTCTCTTGATCTTCTCCTTGAGGGGTTCCACCTCCGGGTCGTCGTGTGCCAGAACTCTGAGCGTCATGTGATTTCACCCAGCTAGTAACATTCTCGGATGGCATCATATATTTTTCCCAGGCTTCACGCCCGAGGCACACGCGTATCACGTACGCTCGTCTCCCACCTGTTTATTTACGGCGCGTGCGAAAGAAGCTGTATGAGTTAATCTCAGGGGTAAAATGTGAGACTAATGTGAGAGCCAGCCACCGATCTTCATCTTGGACTCCTCGAGGGCCGCTCTGTCGTAGCCCCCGAACTCCTCCCCCGCCACGTCGATGTAGCCCCCAAACTGCTTGACGTCCAATCCGGCGAGGTCGCAGAAGATGGCGTCGAGGGACACCAGATCCCTGCCGAAGGCCACGACCCCCAATCCCTCCACGACTCTGTACCTTGTCCCAAGCACATTCACGATCTCTCCCTCTGGGTCCTTGACGGGGTTGGTGCAAAGCGTCTCGCAGACGCCGTATACGTCGAAGAGGGAGCTGTAGACCTTGTTGATGTCGACGATGCTCGAGGCGATCCTCGAATCCCCGGGCCCGTGCCACCACCCCCTCACGGGATCGGGTATCAACCCGAACACGTTCTTCAACGTGAAGCTGGCGTAGTTCTGCATCTTGGCGAAGCTGATGAACGTAGAGCCCCGGAGGTCGTAGAGCCTCTTCGGCATCATGGCATAGAGCCTCTCCGTGAAGGCGGGGCTGAAGCGGGACTCCACGGCCCCCTTCACATAGGCGGGGTCGGCTATTCTCCCGCTCCAGACCTCGTCGGTGACGTTGACGTACTCGACGCCGAACTCGTCGAAGAGATCCGTGAAGCCCCTCTCGTCGAGGAAGGCCTCTTCCTCCCTCCTGATCTGCTCCCAGTGGCCGCCCTCCCTGAACCAACCCCAGTCCGGGTTGTCCATCTGCCATTTCCAGCCCTCGCCCCCCATGAGCCACATCCAGTTAACCTCCTTCCCCTCGACGGTGAAGCTCATGCCCCCCTCCATCAGACTCATGGACCGGGGCACCATGTGGGCCTCAGTCACGACGACGCGGGAGTCAAGGGCCTCCAGCAGCGCCCTCAGGGCCTCAGGATCGGTCGCATACCCGGGGTCCGTCGACACGAAGTTGGGCTTGATGACGATGGTCTCGGCCTCGAGCCAGGGGTCTACAAGCACCTTCTTCAATTCACTGGGGTCGCTCAGCTTCGCTACTGTGGTCTCGCCGAATCGGTGACTTAGAACGGTCATGGCATACGCTTAGTTTTCAACGTCTATAACTGTTTGGTAGGGCGCGCATGCTTGGTTCAAAATTAATTGATTCTACCATATTCATGCTGATTACCTTCAAGTATCATTCATCAGAGAAGTCTGAGTACTGTCGCGGAGACTCACCCCTAACACCAACAATCCGCGGATAGAGAACATCCTCCGATACACCCTCTCCAACATATTCCACCTCGAACAGCCACTCATCCCCATAATCAAAGAGATAGAGGAACCTCTGCTTCAGCTTAAGGTTAAGCAACTCCAATTCAACCTCAGTAGCCGGGAGCCGAAACTCAGGGTATCTACCTCTAATCTTCGCCTCCATCTCCCTCATTCTAGCCTCCACCTCATCCCGCGGAGCCGCATCAGGATGAAAATACTCATAATCGGAGAGATCCCACGCCCTCCCACTCATGAAATAACTGTAGAGGTGGTCATCGTCGAAGCCATAGGCCTCCTGGATCGCCCCATGCAGATCATGCAGAGTCTGGCCGCCGAGAGCCTCGATCGTACGCCAGATCCTTCTATCATGTCTCAGCTTTACCTTGAAGATGAATGTCCTCATCCCTACACCATGGAACCCCGTCGACACAGGCTTATGATTATCGACCGCGTACACCGTCTCCACGACGGAGGAGGCCTCCCGTTTAGATACTTTCAGACGTAGTACGTTATGCTTCTCGCCTTCTCCGGTCTACCTGTCTTTATCGAGGTCCAAGCCATTAAGAGCATCGACAATACAGCGTAAGAGACCTGAGTTACCGCAGCCTTCAATCCCTTGGAGGATATTCTGGCAATCAATGTGGAGAGCCGCGAGTTAACCCGCTCAACCGAGCTCCTGAGCGTGTAGAGTGACCTCAGCCGCTCCGGGCCGTGAGTCCTGAACTTCCGGTCAACCCTTAAGACCTCCCTAGCTCCAGGCATCTGGTTTCTAGGATAGGGTATGACCGGCTCCGCGCCCAGATCCTCTATGAATCCTCTCACCCTTCTGCTCGAGTACTGCGTATCGCAGATCACGGCTTCAGCTCTAACCCTTTCAGCCACCTCGCGTAGAAGCGGAACAGCATGCTTCTTATCGTTCTCGTTGGCTGGCGCAACGGTATAGGCTAGCGGCATTTCCGCCTCCCCGTCGCAAGCCAGGTGAACCTTGTACCCCATTATCAATCCTCTCACGCCTCTGCCCAGCCTGGCCTCTGAGTCGAGCAGCCCTCTTGACGGGTTCTCAGGGTCCCTTCTGCATCTGGCCTCTAGCGGTTTGGAATCCAGGACGACCTTCAAGCCCTTGATGAAGCCGCATCTGATGAGGTCGTCTATTAGGCGTCCTGCGAGTTTCTTCAGTCTCTCAGCGCCTATTCTGTGTTCGAACCTGACGATGGTGGAGTGGCTTGGGAGCTTCTCTTTGAAGCCGCATAGTGTCCTGGTTCTCGCATCTACTCTGACTTCTCTTTCTAGGGTTCTCTGGGAGCGGTAGCCCTTTAGGAAGTATATGATCTTGAAGCGGAGGAGTTCCAGTGGGTTGAAGGGTGGTCTTCCGGCACCAGAGCCGTGGTATGCACTCATGAGGAGGTTTTTGATGTGGTTGAGGTTTAATTGGTTGAAGAGCACTTCTATTGACTCATACTCCATAACCGCCACAGTAATCCTTGGGGAAAAAACTTACAGAAAAGAATTTTGAACCAAGCATGCGCTGCGGTAGATATTATTACATAAAGATGCTTTCCTACACATGATATCTCAATGCCCGAAAAGGATAACGTAAGAAAGCAATGG
>SMTZ1_10002678_pt1 | contig 29678 bp, 31 predicted proteins | sample DeeMarSWOR136_30_FD_25667 | JGI IMG/M metagenome (IMG submission 25667) | reverse complement strand
AGAAACCGAGGGGTAAGTATTTACCGAGAAAGAGGGCGTAGGCGAGAAAGAAGATGGAGAGGACGGGAATGATCCATCCAGAAGCCCGATAGGTCCCGACCAGGAGGATGATGATGGCAATCGCCGCAAAGATGTAGTCCCTCATGATGGGAACGGAGCTCCTCTCGAGGTGGAGCTCCTCTTCGAACAAGAGGATGTAGATGGCCACGGCACATGCCAGCAGAGCAAGGAAGATATCTAAAGCGAGCCCCTTTTGGGGTTTCCTCTTAAACGTGGGATAGAAGAAGAAGGCCAAGACCAGGATAAAGCCAAGGTGGACTGCATTGCGGTAGATTCCCGGCATCACCCCGATGGTGTTCACCCAGATGTGGAAGGCGGATGCAGCAATCCCTATGACATAAACAACCAGCTCCCATTTTTGAGGGAGTTTCCGGAAGGCGGTGGTAACCTCTCCCCTGTCCTCCAGATCCTCAATCTCCTTTCGCGTGCTTTCCTCTGCCAAAAGGGCCCCCTTGGATGACGATGGAAAAGAGCGGGCCACGGTCTTTTCTCAGAAGAAAGGCCATGGCCCACGTTCGCCCATTAACTTGCGCCAGGTGGGATCAGGTTCTTGGGGACCTCGAAGCCCCTCTCCTTGTAATACTCGTAGGCCCCGGGATGGAGTGGTGCGGGCAGACCGCTGAGGGCATTCTCCAGGGTTATGAAGGCCCCCATCTTGTGGACCGCCCTCAGATAATCGGGGTTCTCAAAGAGGGTCTTGGTGAGGAGTTTTATCACCTCCTTGTCCACATCCGCCCTCACCCCGAGAAAATTGGGCTGGGCAATGGTGCTTACCGGTTTATCCTGTCCCGGATACATATTGGCCGGGATGACATAGCGGAAGCCGGGATAGGCGGTCTTCGTGTTGATCTCCTCCAATTGCTCATCGGTGAACTCCAGGATCACCGCCTTCATTCCCGGCGTAGCGAAGACATCCGTCACCGCTGCCACCGGGGGTCCGGCAACGAGGTTGGCCCCTTCGATCCTCTTGTCCTTCATCGCCTTGGCCGACTCGAAATAACCCAGGTATTCCCCCTTGACATCTTCCCTCTTCATCCCGAGCCCCTCCATGATGGTGAGGCCGGACCTCTCCGTACCACTTCCCGCTCTGCCGATGGAGAACCTGAGGCCCTTGATGTCGGTAATAGTGCCGGTTTTGACCTTATCCTGGAAGATCACGAAGTGCTCCACATTGGGCCAGAGCATGGTGATGGTGCGCAGCTCCTTATACGGTTTCCCCTTGTAGATCCCGATGCCGTTCCAGGCCATCTTCCCGAAGAGCCCCTGGAGGATCGCCAGATCCACTTCCTTGCCCTTGAGCATATTGACGTTTTCCCCTGATCCGGCGGAAGTGATGGCCTGAACCATAATCTTATGGTCCTTTGCCAGCCTGATGCTCCAGAGGGAGGCCATGCCGACGCCAATTGGATAGTACGTCCCCCCGGTGGTGGCTGTGGCGATGACCAGGGAAATGGGCTTCTTTTGGGCCGACGCAACCCCCGCCAAAGAAACCGATATCAGGGCGCAAATAACGGCAACAGTAAATATCTTAAACATGTAGCGACTATACATCTTCTTACCCCCTTTCATTCGGGTTTTGCATCAAAAATGTTGGCTTTTTCACCCCCCTTCCTTCGAAATCTCCCGTATCTTATGTAATCCATGGGGTAAAGTCAAGGAAATTAGATTTGGAGTTTCCGGACTTTTTTAGGAAAGGCGGTTGTGCACGAACAAAATTCAGACACCTGGGAATTTGGAAAAGGAGCTCTGAGCGCGAATGTTTATTTTTTCGACAACCACTACCAGGCAATCGGAGCGGCTGCAAACCCAGTTATAGGTTGAGGGTGGCGTAAACGATGGAATAGTCGAAAAAATATGTTGAGTGGCGAGGAGCGACTTTTCCGGAGATCTCGGGTCACTTCGGAAGCATTGGAGGGAAGAAATAAGCGCGTTCACCGTTGAAAACCATATTTCAATGTTAAATCAATAGGTTATAAAAAATCCAGGTGGAAAACTCAGGAAACTCCGGCATTAGATCTGAAGCTCACAGAGTTTCCAAAGGACGAAGAGGAGCCCAAAAGCATCCCCGCCATGGATCCCCTATGGCTATTATCCGAATCGATAGTGCACCCCGAACCCGCCCCTGGGGTAATCCCAGCTCACCGATCCGTAAATGCAGGCGATCATGCACGTACCACATTCCAGGCATCCTGCAAACTCGACCTGCATCTGACCGGTTTCCTCGTTGAGTGAGTAGAGGTGTGCCGGGCAGGAATAGATACAGAAGCGTTCCTTGCATTCTTTACAGATTGATTGATCCAGGATGATATGGCTTGTTTCGTCATTCTTGAAGCCGTCTAGGGCCAGTTTTTCCTCGATGGTCATGGGCAGCCTCCCTAGATTCGGCGCAAGCTCAGGATATCCCTAATACCCTGCAGGTTGAGGATGCTCTTTCGCGATTCCCCGTAGGCGGTTGAGGAGAGTTTCGACTTGGGGTTTTCGTCTATCCACATGAGCTTTTCATAAAGGTCGCAGATGGCCTGGGGGTAGTGGTTGAACCACCTGGGATTTCTCAAAATGGAGGCGACGTTGCGGAAGGTCTCCAGCTCCTTCAATAGGAAGCTATCCCGCAGGAGAGCCTCGTAGTAGGCCAGGGATCGAGCGGAGAAATCCCCTTTCTTTCTCGCCTTCTTGATGGCCTGGGCAGCCATTGCCCCCGAGGCAATGGCGTATTCCATTCCCCTCACCGTGATGAGCATGTTGAGCCCGAACCCGGCGGCATCCCCCACAATCAGGATGCCGTCGGAATAGAGCCTGGGCATGACAGTGATTCCCCCCTCTGGTATCAGGTGGGCCGAGTATTCGGAGAGGGTTCCCCCCTCGATGAGTTTTTTGATCTCGGCTGATTCCTTGAACTCGTCCAAAAGCCGGTAAACCTCATCCCGAGGTTCCCTTCTGTTGAGGGCGTCGATCCCGATTACCATTCCCAGGGAGATGCTCTCCAAATTGGTGTAGAGAAATCCTCCCCCCATCATCCCCTTGGTCAGGGACCCCACGAATAGGTGGGCCATTCCCTCGTCGCCCCTGATCCCAAATCGATCCTCTATCTTTTCCCTGGGAAGGTGGATGACCTCCTTAAACCCAACGGCGAAGTGTTGCGGTTCGAAGGGCTTTCGCAAACCGGCCTTTTCCGCGAGGAATGAGAGGACGCCATCGGCGGCCACCACAACCTCCGCGGCAATCTCCTCCTCCCCGGTTTTGACCCCGACCACTCTCCCGTTCTCCAGAATCAGATCATCTACCCTTTTCTCGGGGACTACGTATACCCCTTTTTCCATAACCTTGTCTGCAAACCAGCGATCGAACGTGGACCTGAGGATGGTATAGCTCGGGTACGGGGGTTGGTTCATCTTTTGACTGGACAGCTGAAAGGTGGTGGAGGAGTTCTCGGCCATGAGGGTGAGGGCCTCCTTGGTCACATGCCGCTCAAAGGGGGCTTCCTCCCAGAGGTGGGGCATAAGTTCCCGGATGGGAGCCAGATAGATGCGGCCTCCCGTCACGTTCTTGCTTCCGGAGAAATCCCCGCGTTCCAGGAGCAGGACCGTCAAGTCCTCGCCGGCAAGGGCATATGCACAGGAGAGGCCCGCGAGTCCCCCTCCAACGATTACCACGTCGATCTTTTCCATGGTTTCTTTCCGGGATCAGCCTCGCACTCTTGGGTTTTCGCGAAATCTAGTCCTCGAAATTGTGGCTGAGTCCAATCCCTTTTCGGCTATTCCGACAGGGCTTTCTTGAACTCCGCAGCGAGGGCAGGGATGATTTGAAAAAGGTCGCCGACGATTCCGTAATTCGCATAGTTGAAGATGAGGGCATTGGGGTTCTTATCCACGGCCACGATGACCTTTGACGTATCGATCCCCATGGTGTGGTGGATGGCTCCTGAGATGCCGAAGGCCATGTAGAGTTTGGGGGATATAATCTTTCCGCTCTTCCCGATCTGGTCATCGTGATCCCTCCACTGGTTATCGACGACCGCCCGGGTCGTTCCCACGGTGGCGTTGATCACCTCGGCAAGCTCCTCGATGATACGGAAGTTCTCCGGCCCCTTGATACCTCGGCCCACGGCTACCACGACATCGGCCTCGGTTAGATCGGCCTTCCCGGTAGCCCTCTTTTCCGCCTTTTCCACCTTAGTGTGGATGGTAGAGGAGTCTATGTTTGGCTCGATATGGGTAATCTCCCCATTTGCTCCTCCCTCGAGGGATGTGAGGGGAAATACGTTGGGTCTTACGGTGGCCATCCCTGGCCTTGCTTCTGGAAACATAACATCAGCCAGGACCTTTCCGCCATACATGGGCCTCTTCACGATTAACGTATTATCTTCCCGAATGGCTATATCGGTACAGTCCGCCGCATATCCCGTGGAGAGGCTGGCCGCCACCCAGGGAAAGAGATCCCTTCCCATGAAGGTGGATCCCCCCAGCAGCACGGAGGGGTCGTGTTCCCGGACCATGTTGGCCAAGCTTACCCCGTAGGAGTCCGCGCTGTAGTATTGAAAAAAGGGATTATCGATGGCGTAGACCCGATCGGCGCACTTTGCCAGTTTTTGGGTCATGTGGCCGATCTGGTGTCCGAAGAGGATAGCCACCATCTCCTCGCCCAGCGCGGAGGCCAGCTCCCTTCCCCCCGATAGCAACTCCATGGAGACCTTCCTGATGGCTCCATCCCTCTGTTCCACGAAGATCCATAGACCGGCCATTCCCTACTCCTTATTCATGGGATCTGTTGTCCACATTCCCCCTCGCTCAGAGTTCGTTTTTCCGGTTTTCCAGGGATTCCCAATGTTAAACTTTGACATTGACTCCCGTGTTCGTGTTTCGTGTCCGTTAGTTTCGTGTTCGTGCTCGTGAAGCGGGTTGCGTGAACCGTCACTCGGCGTTCGTTATCAGGTATTTGTCATTTGACATTTGAGCTTTGACATTTGACATTGACTCTCGTGTCCGTGATCCGTGTCCGTGATAATTAGGACCGAAGACCGCCGACCGATGACCGCCAAAAGAGATCGTGTTGGTGTTCGTTTGTCATTCCCCATCTGTAATTTGATATTTGAGCTTTTCATTTCTAACCAATAAAACCAATCAAACTAATATAACCAACCAACTCATTGTCATTTGGGCTTTGAACTTTGACATTTGAAGTCTTGCCTACCGCCCCCACCCTCCGAGATTGCCTTGCCCGTAGCTTCGAGCACCTGCAACGCGCTGCTTACTGCCTCCTCCGCACTCCCTACTCTCAGCCTCAACCTTAACCTCGACCTTTCCTTTGCCTCCAACCTCAAACCTCCAGCCTCCGGCTTTCTTTCCCCTCGTTTTCAGAGATCCCTATATCACCTTCTCCTGTTCTCTCAGTACCTTCACCAAGGTCTCGACATTCTTCGGAAACTCCTCCCCGATGATCCTGACCGGTGGTCTCTTCCGAGGCGGGTAGAACTTCAGGATTTTCGTCTTGGGCTTTACGTCCTCCGGGGAAAGGCCGAGGGCGTTGAGATCGATTTTTTGGATTTGGGCCTTCATGGCCTTCATCACCCCAGCCACCTGGGGAATTCGGGGCTCGTTGAGGCCCTTCTGCGCACTGAACAGCGCGGGCAGGGGACACGCAACGATCTCCCTGCCACCCTCTATTTCCCGGGCTGCCCGGGCTTCCCTCTGGTCGGCGAAAATCTCCAGCTCCACGATGGAGGTGACATGGGGAATTCCGAGGAATTGGGCAAGGGCGGGGCCCACGGCCCCCGAATCATCGTCGATGGCCTGTTTTCCGCAGAGGATTATGTCACAGTCTCGGCCCTCGATGAATGTGGCCAAGGCCTTGGCAGTGGCATAACCATCGACTTCCTCCAGCGCGGGATCCTCAATCTGAAACGCCTCATCGGCACCCATGGCGATACCCCGCCGCAGGGCATCGGCGGCCTTCTTGGATCCCAGGGTTACAACCGTCACTATTCCCCCGCCCTGTTTCTCCTTGATGCGCAGGGCCTCCTCCACCGCGAATTCATCGAAGAAGTTGAGGGCGTACTTGTTTTCGATATCCAGTTCGGTGTCGGATTGAGCCCTGATGATGGCCTCCGTATCGGGCACCTGTTTAACCAGGACCAGGATATTCATGTCATCAGTCCTCCTTGAGGTAAATCCTTCCCAGGTAGTCCTGAAGCACCTCGTGGCATCCGCCCCCATAGAGGAGAAACCGAGCGTCCCTGAAGTACCGCTGGGGCGGGTACTCCATGGCGAAGGCGTTTCCTCCGTAGATGCGGGTGGCTTCGTCCACCGCTGACATGCACATCTCCGTAGCAAACATCTTTGCCAGCATGCACTCATTGAGGCAGGGCAGACCCTCCTGGATCATCCACGCGCAGCGATAGCAATACCAGCGGGCGGCCTCATACCAGGCCCAGAAGTTCGCGAACTTGGATCGTATGAGCTGATATTTGGAGATGGGATTGCCAAAGGCGATTCTTCGGTTGGCATACTGCTTGGAGTCGTCCATGGCCATCTTGGCGATGGCACAGCCGGCAAGGCCGGTCATGACGCGAACCTCGTTGAGGATTTCACCGGCATATCGGACGCCTTTGCCTAGCTCCTCCCCCAAGAGGTAATCCTTGGGAACACGCACATTGTCGAAGATCAGCTCCCCCGTCGTGGAGCTCCTGGAGCCCACTTTCTTAAGCCTCTGTCCCCTGGAGAAACCGGGCATATCCTCCTCGACCAGGAAGAAGTTGAGGGCCTTGAGCCCTTGGCTAGGATCCGTTGTGGCCAAGACCGTGCAGAAGTTGCAGGTGGGCGCGTTGGTGATCCACATCTTGGTGCCGTTGAGCACCCATTCATCTCCGTCCAAGACCGCCATGGTCCTCGTACCGGCCAAGTCCGAGCCCGACTGGTCCTCCGTGAAACAGATGGTCCCGATCTTTTCCCCCTTAATGGCCGGGACCAGGACCTTCTGTTTGATCTCCTCCGTCCCGAACCGCCCGACGAAATAGGTACCCATGAGGATCTGCATGGCCACGGTCATGGCAAAGCCGACATCTCCCCGAAAGAGCTCCTCGTAGAAGATCATCTGGGAGATGACCTCTAGGTCCATCCCCCCGTACTTCTCGGGATGTCGAATCCCCAAATATCCCAATTGTGCGAACTTGTGCCAGAGCTCGAAGGAGAATTCCTCGCTCTCATCCAGTTCCTGGACTTTCGGCATGATCATGCGATCGATGGTATCCCTCACCGTTTGCCTGAAGAATTCCTGTTCCTCCGTGAACGCAAAGTCCATCCCTGTCCCCCCTGCGATATCAATCCTCTTGGTTAAAAGGTATGTTGGCTCCTAGCCCGTATTTTGCGACTTCGGAATAGATGGGGCTTAAATGATGTTCTTTTCCTTGAACTCCTTCAACTGGTCTTGGCTATATCCTAACATCGACCCGTAGATCTCCTCATTGTGTTCGCCAAATCGAGGGGGAAAGCTCAGGGTGAAGTGGACGGAATCGAGATAGGCTGTGGTGAAGGGAGGTGGGGAAAGCGTGAGCTCCGTCCCCGTTTTAGGATCCTTGGCATGGAGCAAGATATCCTTGATGAAGGAGTCACGGGTGACCTCCTCGGCGCTGTTCACCTTGGAAATGGGGACGGTTGCCTTGGTAAAGATATCGATCCATTCCCGGGTGGTCTTCGTCTTGGTAACCTCGTTTATCTCCCGGTTGAGGGAAACCACGTCCGCGATTCGGCCTGCGTTCATCTCATACTTCTCCTTGGCCAAATGGCGGAATTCAGGCATGCTGGTGATGGTATTCCACTGCTTGTCGTTTCCCACTGCTATGTAGACATACCCATCCTTGGTGGCATAGACCGAGACGGGGGCAAAGAACTCGTGGGTGTTTCCCCTTCGGGTGATCGTTTTCCCGAAGGACTTGGTTAAGGTAATGGGGACTGTCAGCCAGGATACCGTGCTCTGAAACATGGATATGTCGATCCTGGTCCCTTTTCCCGTTAACACCCGTTTGTACAGGGCCTTCATCAACTCCCCATATCCGTGTTCGCTGGCCCCCATATCGGCCAGGGGTATGCCCACCACCTGGGGGTCCGCATCCTTTTCCCCTGTCAATTCCATGAGGCCGCCCCTTGCTTGAAGGACGGGATCATAAGCAGCCTCGTTGCTGGTTGGACCAAAGCCGGTGAGTCCAAGCCAGATGATATCCTCCTTTATTTTCCTGAGCATCTTGTACTCGATTCCCAGTTTGGCGTAGTTCCGGGGTAACTGGTTGGTGCAAAAGATATCCACCGGGAGCTTCGAGATCAAACCCTCCAGGATTTCCCCTCCCTGTTGAGTGGCAAGATCCAGGGTAATGGCCTCCTTGCCGGAATTGATGGCCAAGAAGTATGAGTTCATCCTCTCCTCGCCCAGCACGTTGTCGCCGATTCGTCGGTTGGGGTCCCCGTAAACGGGGTGCTCCATCCGGATCACCCGGGCGCCGTCTTGGATCAATCTCCACGTTAGATAGGGCAAGGTAGTTGCCTGTTCCAGGCTCAATACGATGATATCGGAGAGGATCCCCGCTCTCATTTCATTTCCCCGTGGTGGGCTTTTGGATGCAGAACCAGAAAGAGAATAAATTCACAATACTCACATCACCATACCATGTCAAGGAATTTCTGGGCGCATTCGATCCGTTGGAATTTCGGCCTTTCCCCGTGTGATAGCTCATGTGACGGGGTTGATGAAAGGGATAGGGGTGCCCAGAGGCCATCGGGCCAACAAGGATGGAAGCGGGATAAACGATATGACCGAAGGGGTGGGAAAAGCAATAGCCCATGCGGGGAAGTGCGCTTCACACTATGCTACGCTCCGGGCCCCTGAAGTAGATGACCTGGTGACACTGGGCCAGGAGCTCCTGGCGTTGGTTGCGCGCGGTGGCCTCGATGAGGCCAATCCTTGGCGTTCGATGGACGACTCGAGCCGTGGCCTCCAGGCGATCCCCGGGCCCGCTTGCCGATAAGAAATGGATGTTGTTTTGGATCGCTACTGCCGGTTCATCGAAGCTATTCCCCGCCGCCTCGCAGGCGTGATCGGCTATGGAGAAGATAACTCCCCCCGTGGGCCATCCGAAAGAGGTTGAGGTGGAGATCGGTGACCTCCATGAGCGCCTTGGCGTAGCCGGGCAGAAGCCCAACAACCCGCATGCCAACGTTTTTTGCAAAGGCGTCATCGACGTTCACCCTCCCTAACATGGTCTCGAGATCCCGCCGGGCGGGTGCAGACCTAGTTTCCATAAAACCTCCCCATGGACTCCATTACGCCTCTCCTCCGCAGCCGTATGATGGAGGATGGGACTTTGGCCTTTTCCCGGGCACACGCCTGATTTTCCGGGGAGCTGATCTCCAGATATTGAGACAAGCGAAGAGAACGCAGGCTATCAGGATCAGAAAAATGGGAACGTAACTTCCCACGCGGTCATGGAGGAACCCCGCAAACCATGCTCCCGAAGCGCCTCCCACTCCGTTGAGGATCATAAGCGCTCCAAAGATCCCCCCAAAGGCCTTTCCCTCAAAAAAATCCGCGGTGATGATGGGTGGAAGGGCGGCCAGGGCAGCATATCCCATACCGAAGAGGACACCGTAAAAATAAGGGAGGGTGAAGAAAGGGTGAGTGGGGAACACGATGAGAACTATCATTCCACAGATGGAGCACGTAATCCCGATGGTATAGGTAACTTCCCTTCCGATTCTATCCGATAGCGTCCCCCAGAGGATCTTTGCTCCCACGCTTACAATGCCTACCAGGCCGGCGATGTAAGAAGCAAAGAGGGCATCCACCCCTTGATCGACGAAGAAGGCCACCTGGTGTGTTAAGACTGACTGCGTGGTGAAAGCGCCCAAGAGAAACGACAGGGTGAGGAGCCAGAATTGCAGCGTGGTCATGGCCTGGCGGATGGTCCAGGATCGGGAAGTCCATTCTTCATCTAGAATCAAGGAGTCCTTGATATCCGTACGGTCACTTCCCCTTTCGGAGAAGCTCGCATCACGAGGCGAGGGTTTTTGGGGGGGTTTCTTAAGAAACGCCATCGCCATGGGGGCCATGATGAGGGGAATGAAGCACGCCATAATACGATAGGCCATCCGCCATCCTCCTTGGCTGATAAGATGTTGGGCTAAGGGGACGCAGACTAAAATTCCAATTCCTACCCCGGAAGATATGATACCAATGGCCAAGCCCCTATTGGCTTTAAACCATTGTTGGACGATTGTGACATTGGGTATCCACCCGGTGAACCCTACCCCTACAGCAGTGATGACGCCGAAAAAGATGTAGTAGTGCCACCAGGTTCTGGTTAAGCTGCATAGGGCAAGCCCCATGCCCAAGAATATCGATCCCAACAAGATGACCTTTTTGGGTCCGAAGCGATCCACCATGCTCCCCGCGAGGGGGCCAATAAGGCTATGAACGATCACGAAGAGGGAGAAGGCGCCTGCGGCAATGGAGCGGCTCCAGCCAAACTCTTGTAAAAGGGCCACGAAAAAGACGGAGAACGAGTACCACACCCCATCAGCTAGGGCGAGCGTGATAAAACTGATGCCGACGATAATCCAACCAAAGTTAAGGGAACCTTTTTCGCTCACAATCCACCTCTGGCCAAAGGGATCGGTTTCTTGCAAACCAACGCCTTTTGATACGATGATTGCCCTTCTCTTTGGGAGATGTCAATGGATTTGCACCCTTTCCGTTATCAGTCTTCATTTGACCACATAATCTGAGCAATGAACAGAGGCGCCTGGGGCAAAAGCCTATGCCATAGGAATGTAGAACCACAGGCCAGGGGAAACAAAATGGAATGTAAGTATGAAGTGAAATGAGGGCTGTGTAATGGGGAGCTCCCTCTCAATCGGGAACGAGGAGGAGTGATCGGTGGTGGCTAGATTCGACTGGCTCCGTCGTGCCGCCTGTCTGAAGAAGGTCACTCCCGCCTGTGAATGGTTGGAGTTTGATTTTTCGGGTCAAGCTTGTATAATGAATGGCATAAGACGGAGGTTTGAAAGGGGTTCTGGAGTGGAGATATTAAGCGGCAAGGAGATCATCCTGGGCGTCACGGGAGGAATTGCGGCGTATAAGGCCGCGGAATTGGTGCGGGGCTTGACCAAAAAGGAAGCAGGGGTGTACGTCGTCATGACCAGGAACGCCCAGGAATTCATCACGCCCCTCACCCTTCAAACCCTGTCGGGCAACCCCGTCCAGACGGACCTTTTCTGCCTTATCGAGGATTCCAAAATAGGTCATGTGGCACTGGCCGATAGGGCCGATGTGGTGGTGATTGCCCCTGCCACGGCCAACATCATTGGAAAGGTGGCAAATGGCATCGCGGATGACTTCCTCTCCACGATGATCATGGCCACCGCATCCCCGGTGCTTTTCGCACCTTCCATGAATGTCAATATGTGGAAGAGCGTCGCGGTCCAGCGGAACGTGACCACGCTGAAAAAGGCCGGTTACCACTTTATCGGTCCAGAGGAAGGGGATCTGGCCTGTGAGGCCATTGGCCACGGGAGATTGGCGGCGGTGGCGGATATTGTGGAGTACGTCGAGGACCTCCTGGTGGAAAAGGATATGAGGGGGCAACGGGTTCTCATAACCGCCGGTCCGACCCATGAACCAATGGACCCGGTTCGCCTCATTACGAATCGATCATCGGGGAGGATGGGGTTTGCCCTGACGAGAATGGCCCGNNNCCGTCCCGGGGAGAAATGTTCGCGTTATCCCGGTGAGGACGGCCTCCGAGATGCGGGATGCAGTGCTGGAGCACTATGAGGAGTGTTCGGCCATCATCAAGGCTGCTGCCGTTTCCGATTATCGGCCCAAATCGACGAGCAGCCAAAAGCTGAAGAAATCGGCCGCCCGCCTCTCCCTTGAACTGGAGAGAACCCCCGATATTCTCGGTGAGATCGGGTCGCTCAAGGGGGACCGTGTCTTGGTCGGGTTCGCCGCCGAGACGGAGCATCTCATCGCCAACGCCAGGAAAAAATTAGAGCAGAAGGATCTGGACTTGATTGTGGCCAACGACGTGAGTCGGTCCGACTCGGGGTTCGGAACGGAAACCAATAGGGTAGTCATCATCGACTCCGAGGGGAAAACCGATCGACTCCCGTTGAAGAGCAAGGACGAAGTGGCAACCATCGTCCTCGACAGGGTCCTTGAAATTTTGAAAAAGAAAAAACGCAGATGAGGCAAGCTCCAGGACGGGCTCTTCCCGGAAGGTCTTGGAAGGGGGAGTGGATGCTACTGGCTTTTCTTGGACTTTTCCTTTTGCGATTCGGCTTTCGGTGACTCGCCGGTGGGTTTTCCCGATTCTTTTTCCGCTTCTTTCCCTTTCTTTCTGCTCTCAGAAGGGTAGTCGTTTACGTAGAATCCCGATCCCTTGAGGATGAAATTGGTCGGTGAAATGATTCTCCTCGTCCCGGATAGGCATCTCGGGCACGCGGGCTTTACCTCTTCGTCTATCCTATGGAAAACCTCGAAGATATTGCCGCAGGTTTGACATTGATACTCGTAGATTGGCATGGTCTCACCTCAGCGCAAAGCCGGCAGTTACGATACCGCCGAATCCTGCATATCCCTTCGGAGCTTGGTCAACGCCTCTTGCTCTATCTGTCTGATCCTCTCCCGTGAGAGTTTGAATGTATCGCCAATCTCCCGTAACGTCATGGGGTTATCGCTCATAATCCGGTGAGTGATGATGTATCTCTCCCTCTCGCTCAGCTTGTCCAGGGCCTTGGAGACCTCGTTCCGCCGGATCTGTGAATCCTGAGACATGATCAACATGTCCTCCTGATCAGGGGAATCATCGGAGAGGAGCTCCAACGGGGTGAGCTCTTGATTCTCATCGAAGGGGAGGTCCAACGATACGTCCCTCTTGCCCATACGTTGCTCCATCTCGTGGATATCCTCCTCCTTCACCCCCAAATCCTTCGCGATGTCCTGATAGGAGCGTCCCTGCGGGGCCTCCAGTAACTTTCGAACCGTTCCCAGCTTGTAGAAGAGTTTCTTCTGGGCTTGGGTAGTTCCAATTTTTACGAGGCTCCACGACTTCATGATGAAATTCTGAATGTAGGCCCTGATCCACCACACGGCATAGGATATGAAACGGTATCCCTTACGGGGGTCGAATTTCTTGACCGCCATCATCAATCCGATGTTCCCCTCCTGAATCAGGTCCAGAAGCTTGAGCCCGTAAGTCTTATATTCCAGGGCGATCTTGACAACAAATCGGAGATTTGATGTAATCAACCTGTGGGCTGCCTCGATATCATCTTTTTCCCGATACTTCAATGCCAGTTCGAACTCCTCTTCGGGGGAGAGGATCGGGAATTGGTTGATCTGGGCCATATAGAGATCCAGGCCACTACTGACAACCGGAAGGTGAGACATTTTCCAATCACCTCTTATTAGCACTCTTTTGTATTGAGTGCTAATATACCCATTGTGCAGCGAAAATTCAAGCCCTTAAAAAGGGCTTTTTTTGGAGAAGAAAGGTAAATAACCGAGTTTATCTTTTTCTTTCTTATTATTTCCCAAATTATTTATATATTTCGTCGATTTTCATCCATTTCCATCTTCACGGGGATGTTCGAAGAGGTTTCCAATGGCTAACCAGAAGGGGTGATAAGGATGGAAGGAGAGGAGAGGGAGAAGGAGGAAAAGGGATTTACCGTAAGGGATAAGAGGCACTTCTTTCAGGAGGGGCAAAAACCGTCTCCTGGGCAAGAGGAGAGGGCGAAGAAACCCCAGGCCGGCGAGGCGAGGCTGAAAGCAGAAGGGCCGGAAAAGGAGGCGAAGCGAAGAAAGGAGAAAAGGGAGGAGGAGCGAAGAGAGGGGGAAAAGGAGGACATTCCCCTCCCCGAGGTTACCTTCTCCAATTTCGTCTTCTCATTGACCACTCAAGCCCTCATCCAGTTGGGCGAAATCCAGGGTCCGGGATCGAAGGAAACCATGAAGAACCTTCCCCTGGCCAAGCAGACCATCGATCTCATCGGCATGTTGAAGGAGAAAACCAGCGGAAATTTGACCAAGGAGGAGGAAGCCCTCGTCAATACCGCGCTCTATGATCTCAGGATGAGGTACGTGAAAGCAGTGGGATAGTTCGAACCTTTTCTCCATGCTGAAAAGCCCTATTCCGCCATCTTAGCCGGAAAGAAAGTCCCCTGTCATGGAGCCCCCGAGGATGGCTCAAGATTTGATATTTCTCAGAAATTCCGCCGTCTCCTCAGGAAGGGCTACGTTAATGGACATCCCCGATCCCATCTCAAATCCCGCGGGAGTAGTCAGTCTCGGGACAATCTGGAAGTGCCAGTGGTAGTAGTCCTCCTCCTCGTCCTTAACGGGTGCCGTATGGATGACGTAGTTGAAATCGGGATCGTTTAGGCATCTCATAAGCCTCGAGAGGACCTCCTTCAGCACCCTGGCGAAATGCTTTGAATCCGCTGCCGAGATCAGGCCAAAGGAAGCTTGATGTTCCTTTGGAAAGATCCATGTTTCAAAGGGAAACCGGGAAGCAAAGGGGTGAAATACGACGAGCTTCTCCGTCTCCATAACGAGCCTCTTGCCCTCAGCCAACCCTTCTCCAATGACATCACAGTAAACGCAGCGCCCAGTATCGTCATAGTATCGGGCCGCCTCCTCTAGCTTTTTGCGGATATACGAGGGAACGATGGGAGTAGCCACCAGTTGGGAATGAGGATGTTCCAGCGATGTTCCAGCCGAAAGTCCCTGGTTTTTGAAAATGATAATGAGCTTACAGCGAGGATCTCCTTTGAGAGCATTATACCTTTCTCGATATGCCAGAAGTAGCCGCTCAGCCTGCGTATCATCCATGGAGGGGATGACTTGGTTGTGCAGAGGGGTTTCGATAATAACCTCGTGGTGGCCAACGCCATCCATCCATCGGAAGAGACCAAGTTCCTCCCTTCTCTCGAGGCTTCCGGAGGGGATGAGGGCAGCGAATTTGTTGGGGACGACTCGCAACAACCAATTGGCGCCCTTTCCGCTACCCCTAGCTCTGTAGGCAAAGGTTTCAGGAGGGGTCATGGACTCATTTCCCGGACAGAATGGACAGTGCTTCATGAATTCGGGAACCGTCACGGACCTTTTTTCCCTTTTGAAATCATGGGGTCTTTTGGCCCTTTCCGTTGCAATAATCCCCCATTCCTTAGTGGCTGGATCTTGTCTCAATTGTGGCATCTTCTCCTCCCTGGCCCCACCTCATGAGCCCACTTTCCAATCCCGTAAGAGCTGGACAACCAGCCTCACCCCTACCCCGGTCGCCCCTTTGGGGATGTAGGGCCTATCCTTATCCGTCCATACGGGCCCGGCGATATCCAGGTGAACCCACGGATACTCCCCTGCGAACTTCCTGAGGAACGCACCCGCGGTGATGGTCCCCCCGGGCCTTCCCCCCACATTCTTTACATCGGCGACATCGCTCTTTAGCTGCTCTTCGTATTCCTCCCAGAGGGGGAGCTCCCAGACCTTTTCGCCTGTTCGATCCGCGGCCTTTCTGACCCTTGCCTTCAGCTGGTCATCATTTCCCATCATTCCCGTCACGTTTTGGCCGAGGGCGACGATGCAGGCCCCGGTAAGGGTAGCCAGGTCAATAATGGCCTTTGGCTTGAAGCGCTGAGAGTACGCCAAGGCGTCTGCCAAAATGAGCCTCCCCTCTGCATCGGTGCTGATGACCTCGACGGTCCTTCCGGACAGGGAGTCAAGGATATCTCCGGGACGATAGGCCGAACCGCTGGGGAGGTTCTCCGTAGCGGGAATCAAGCCGATCAGACGGAGGGGGAGCTTGAGCTGCGATGCGGCTTGGATGATCCCCATTGCCGCCGCCCCGCCTCCCATATCGTGCTTCATCCTATCCATGTTCTCCGCGGGCTTAAGGGACAATCCGCCGCTGTCGAAGGTAATGGCCTTTCCGATGATCACCACCGTATCAAGGCCCCTGCCCGGAGGTTTATATTCCAGAATAATGAATTTGGGAGGTTCACGGCTCCCCGAGGCGACGGCCAGGAGGGCACCCATTCCGAGTTCTTTCATCTCATCGGTATCGAGGACCTTCCCCCGAAGGCCGTTACCCCGTGCGACGTCTTTGGCAATTTGGGCCAGGATGGAGGGTGTTTTTCGATTCGCCGGTCGAGAAACCAAATCCCTGGTGAGGTAGACCGCCTTTGAAATGATCTCAGCTGCGTCGGCGGCCTTCTGAATGTGAGAAATCCTCTTTTCATCGGGGATGACCAGATACACCCCTTCAACCTCCTTGATCCTTTCCCTCTCCTCGGTCTTGAACTCGGTGAACTGGTAGAGCCCCAGATAGATTCCCTCGACAACGCCTTGGCAAAAATCCTCGAGGTCGATTTCCCGCTCCCCCGCCAGGTAGGGGCAGAGGGAGAACTCCTTTACCCCCTTATCCCGGATAAGTTGGGCTGCCCTGGAGGCGGCCCCCCTCCACTTATCGAGATTGAAATCGCCTCTCTTCCCCAAGCCCATCAGGAGGATGCGTTTGGCGGGAATGATTCCCCTGGTATAGATCAGGGCGAGTTGGTACAGTTCCCCTCGAAAATCCCCGCTTTGGATCACCTCGGAAATGAGGCCTGCAGAGGCTTTGTCCATCGCCCCTGTATCCCGTCCCAAGGTCTTCTCCCCTTCGAAATGAAAGGCCACAACGGCCTCGGATGCGAAGGCCTCGAGCCTGCCTCCTTGCACGCTTACCTTCATTGAGTGGCTCCTCCGCTCAATTTATGCTTTAAACGTCTCGTACATATCGAGTTCATACTTGAGGTCTGGGATTGCAGAAACAGCCCCCCACAGACATGTTCCGCGAAGCCTCCCGTTGAGGGATGACCATCAATCGAATAATGAGATCAGTTATGAATACGTCTGGCTACTGTTTTGCCTCTTCCCTTTCCCCCCCGCCGAGCGTTTCACGGAAACCCTGGCCTCCTTAAAGAGGGACCGGTAGAGCAGGAGGCTCGTCAGGAACGGAAATACGTAGTAGATGAGGCGATACAGGATGACGGCAACGATGGCCTCCTCCAGGGGAACCGTGAGGCTGTAGTAGACGGCCGCCATGGAACCCTCCATGACCCCAAGCCCACCTGGAATCAACGAGAGAATCGAGGCAAAGAGCCCCACGGCAAAGCCCACGACGAGGACTTCGGGGCGAATGAAGAAATGGATAGCCAGGAAGCAGAAATAGAGGGTGAAGAGGCAGCCGATCCAATCGAGGAAGACATAGAGGACAGGGGCCTTCAATTCCCCCCTTCTCAGCCCCATCAACTCCATTCCTTGATTGAACTCCGCCTTGAAGGAGGCGAGCTGCCCTCCCGGGATCAAATTACCCTCCTCTTTGGAGAGGAAGGAGTGGAGCTTGTTGACCCACCGGGCGATTCGTTCGATCCAGGTTTCACGAAACTCCTGGTTGACGACGGATTTAAAGGCCAAGTAGGTCATGTAAAGGGCGACAAAGATGAGGAGGCTGGACACGATAAAATTGTAGGTCCTCATTTGCTTGTGCGCGATTAAGCTCGCAAAGCCGATGAGGACGAATAACATCAATATCACGTTCATGATAAAGGTGTGGATAATGGAGACAACGATGGTCTCGCTGTAGGTAATTCCCTTCTTCTTCAGCAGGTAAATCCGTGCGGTAAATCCCCCGATTCCTCCCACGGACATGACGTAGTTGATGGAGGTGGAAACCCACGAGATGCTAAAGATCTCCACGAAGGGGAGTCGAATATCCATCAACTCCAGTATTTTTTTCAGGGAGAGGGCGATGAGCAGGTAGCTTACGAATGCGGCTGAAAAGGATAGCCCGAGAAAGTACGGGTCAAGCCTCGCCGAGATGCGGGCCATCTTTCTCACATCCGACACACCTACCAGTACGGCCACGGCGATGAAGATAAAGATACCGATCTTCAACCAGTTCTTCGCCTTGACTTTCATGGCTCCATTCGCCCCCTCGTCCCGCTGGAAGTGATCCGCCTGGCCCCAGGAAAAGTGAGCGGGGTATGGGAATAATTCCCTCCTCCACCCGGGGCCACTGTCACTTGAGGGAGGATGCGCTAGGGCATGACGAATTCATGCTCGGGGTGCCTGATGGAAAGCACGGGGCAGGGTGCCCTCCTCACCACCTTCTCCGCCACGCTTCCGAAGAGAATGTGTGAAAGGCCTGATCGTCCGTGGGTGGCGATGACGATCACATCGACTTCCCTCTCCTTGGCCGTCTTAATGATCTCCACAAAGGGAATTCCCACCTTATGGATCGTCTCCACCTCTAACCCCTTCTTCATTTCGGGAGGGATGAACGCGGCCAGCTGCTTTCGATCCTCGGACTCCCTTTCGCGCAAGAGATCTTCCAATTTTCCCGGCTCCAGGTAGGGGGAGACTTGCCGGATCGCATCCATGTCCCTTTCGGAGGTTACGTGGATCAGGATAATACGTGCCTTGAAGTTTTGGGCAAAGGCAATGGCATAATTGAGCGCATACGTGGAGAATTCGGAGAAATCCGTGGGAACGAGAATCTTTTCGATCTTAATCATTTCCTCCTCCTTTCCTCAGCTGCTAGTAAGGCGAAGCCCCACCCATAAAGGCTTGTGTTTGTAACTGATACCCACCGAATTGTATTGCTTCCTCCTTTTCGCAACACAGGATAATGGGCCTATGCGAATCTCGCCGTCTCCTGTTCAGGGGTTGATGATTACCTTAAGCCCCTCGTTTCCGGCGTACACATCGAAGGCCCGCCCAATGTCCTCCAAGGGAAAGCGGTGGGTGATTAACTTGGTCAGGGGAATAGCGTTGGATCTCACAATCTCAACGGCCTCTCTGAATACATCCAACGTGGTACTGTGGGTTCCCGTAAGGGTCAGTTCCCCGTAGTGAACCCAATTGGGATCAATGCGTATTCGGGTTTCGGGCTGGCCGCCGGCGAAAATGTTGAGGACTCCCCTTTTTCGTATGAGCTCGGTGGACCCTTCGATGATTTGAGGAGTGGCCACGGTCAGGATACACGCGTCGGCCCCCACGCCGTCGGTCTCGTCGAGGACTGCTTCCCTCAGGTTATCCCCTTCTGGATCTATGGTAATTTCCGCCCCAAGCCGCGATGCCACCTCCCTCCTCTTGGCTATGGGATCGCTGAGGATGACCCTTGCCCCGTGGAGGTGCCTCAAGGCCAATACGTGCATCAGGCCCATGGATCCCCCACCGATAATAACCACCCACGACCCCTGGCCCACTCGGGAGATTTCGAGGGAGGAGAGGCAGCAGGAGAAGGGTTCCATCAATGCCCCCTCGTCGAATGAAAGGGCAGGGGGCAACCGGACCAAGGCCCCCCTCGCGACCAATGGGGCGGGAATCCTGGCGTATTCGGAAAATCCACCATCGATGGCGTACCCCAGGGTGTTTTTAGACACGCAGAGGTTGGAATAGCCGTGAAGGCAGTAGTAACAGTGGCCGCAGATCATGCTGGGATAGATGGTCACGCGGTCTCCAACGGCGATCCCCCTTACACTGCCCGCTATCTCGGCCACCTCGCCCGAGACCTCATGGCCCAGGGTAACCCCGGGGACTGCCTTTTTCGCCCCCCGAAGAATCCTCAGGTCCGAACCGCAGATGGCCGAGGCTCGGACCTGGACCAAAACCTCGCCCGATCTCAGGGTTGGCCTTTCCTCCTCTACTACCTTAAGGGATTGTTCAATACCGAGGAAACGCGCCGCCTTCATGGCTTTTCATCGATCATTCTGGTGCGGGGGATGTCCTCACTTATCGAGGGCTGAGATTTCTTATCTCTTCCAGCCTCCTCCGCGCCATCTCGTTATGGGGATCCATCTCCAATACCATTTCCCATTCGGCCTTGGCGAAGTCATATTGCCCCCTTCGGAAGTAGATCTCACCGAGAAGTGCATGGGCCTCGATGTGGCGGGGGTTGAGATTGACGGTCCGCAGAAATTCCTCCACGGCCTTGCTCTCCTCCTCCTTGAACCAATGAACCAGGCCCATGGCATAGTGGATTTCGTCATTGTTCGGGTCCATCCTCTCCGCCTGCGTGAAGGCCTCCAAGGCCTTATCGTAATCCTTGAGATTTTCCGCATAGGCCATGCCTAGGTTGTAGAACAGATCGAATCTCTTTAACCCCAGTTGAACCGCCTTTTCGTACTCCTCAATCTCCCTTTCGTGCTGCCCCTTGAAGCCATAGGCATATCCCAAGTGATAGTGGGCCAGGGCGAAACCGGGCTTCTCCCGCACTATCCGCTCGTGGGATTCGATGGCCTTGTCCCAATTACCCCTGTCCAGGTACGAATCCGCTTCCCGGTCGCAGATGGTATGTACCTTCGGCGAGGATTTGCCGAGGTGGCCGATGGAGCATCCAACGGCGAGAAGAAGGAACAACAACGGAATAACGATACCCTTTCGGTCCATCTGGGTGCACCACCTCCCAATGGATTGCCGCGAGGTGACCATATGAGTTTATTGAAATATTCCCCTCAACGCAAGGGGATTCTCCACACGTGGCGACGGAGGGCAAACGGAGTCCGCGTTCCTTGACAACTTCCAAACCGGGATTATATTGAGGGTGAGGAGAGAGGAGATGATTTTACTACTCATAATTTCGAGCACTGGAGGTGATTGGGTATGGCAGAGAAGGAATTGACTCCGTGGCGGCCATTTGGCGAGTTGACCAGCCTCAGGAGGGAAATGGACAGGCTGTGGGATAGTTTCTTCGGGGAAAGGCCTTTAGCGAGAATGTGGGAGAGGGAGTGGGCTCCATCACTGGATGTGTCTGAGACCAAGGACAATTTCGTGGTGAAGGCGGAGGTCCCGGGGATAGATGCCGGGGATATCGACATCTCTCTGACGGGAGATGTCCTCACCATCAAGGGCGAGAAGAAGCAGGAGAGGGAGGAGAAAGAAGAGGATTACCACATGGTTGAGAGGAGTTATGGCACCTTCTCTCGCTCAGTGAGACTCCCCGCCGAGGTGGAGTCGGCTAAGATTAAGGCCTCCTACAAGAATGGAATCCTGAAGGTGACGCTTCCCAAGTCGGAGAAGGTAAAGGCGAAAGAGGTAAAGATCAAAGTCGAATAAACTATCTTCCTCTCTCCCCGCCCTCAATTTCATACCTTTCTCATCATTTCTTGGCAGCGGCCTCCCTCACCCGCGTTGCATCTTCCGCCAGAAATCCGAAATCGCTGAAGAGCACTGCCTCACGGCATCTATCTCCTCGTTGATTCCCCTGTCCTCGTTGATGAATGAGGGAAAGGTGAGGCTAATGGCAGCCACGATTTCGCCTTCAAGGGAGTAAACGGGCGCTGCAACACACATGATGCCCCGCGTGATCTCCTCGCGATCGATGGCGTACCCGCGGTCTCGGACCCCTTCGAGTTCTCCCTCCAGTATCGACGCATCGGTTATGGTTTGCGCGGTAAAGGATTTGAGCTTCCCCCTGAGGACTTTCCTCCTTTCCTCGCGATCCATAGAAGCCAGGAGCACTTTCCCCATTGCGGTGCAGTGGAGCGGGAAATTTCTCCCCACCTCGGAGAAGAGTTTGATCCCGTAATCTCCTGATTCGATCTTGTCAAGGTAGATGCCCACATTTCCATTTCTGATGCCGAGATGGCATGTGTGGCCGGTTTCCTTGTGGAGGCCCATGAGATGGGGGCGAACGTAGCTCTTGAGGTCAAAGTGGGCCGTGACCTCTGCGCCAAGGCAAGAGAGCTTGAGATCTCCTCGATACTTACCCGTTTCGGGGTCATATCTGAGATATCCCATCTCTACCAGGTTCTTGAGAATTCTGTGAGTACTGGCTTTAGGGAGGTTCGTGCTCGAAACGACCTCTGAAAACGACAGGCCCGTCTCCTGATGGAAAACGACCTCCTCGATGATTCTAAACGCCTTGGTGAGGGTGTTCATGACATAACGATCCCGTTTCCCGGATCCGAGGACTGTCCTCGGGGGTTAGCCCTTTGTGCCCCCTTTCCCGGCCTTCCCCGTGGATACCGAATGCCGTATCTCAAGCACGTGACCGATGAGGTTGCGAATGGAATAGGCGATCATGGTTATACCGGCCAGGGGTATGCAGAAATACCAGATGTGTCTCGGGAGTTCGAGGATCGGAGACCGGTCGTGTGCCGCCACGGTGAGCTTCATGCCATAATAGCTCATGACGGCGAGGAAGACCATCGAAAGGATTTCAACGATCAACCCCAGCACCTTCCCCGATGTCCTCCCGTTGAGTCTATCGGGGAGCCATGCCACCCGAAAATGTTCATTATTGCGCCATAAGACGGCTGCTCCCATGAATACCATCCAGGCAAAGGCCCACTCGACGATCTCATCGGACCACCCGAGGGACGTTACGGGAACGAACCGGACGAACACGACACCGCCCAGGAGGATCAGCAAGGCCACGAAACAGGTTAAGGTGAGCAGTCGGAGGGTAGTCATCAGGGATCGATCAAATTGGAGGAGAAAACGCCTTATCTTGTTCATCGGGAATCCTCGCCTCATGGTCCCATCAAGAGGTTGGGGAGCCAGAGGGAAAAATCCGGGAAAAAGGTCATGATCAGGAGGACCAGAAAGATGCCGAGGAGATAAGGCCACATCTCCCGGGTGAGCGGTCCTATGGAGACCCCGCTGATGCTGGATACCGCATAGAGGCTCATTCCCACGGGCGGGGTCAGGAGGCCGAGCATGGAGCACAGGGTCATGATTACACCGAATTGAACCTCGTTGATGCCATACAGCGCGATCAGCGGCATGAAAACGGGAATGGTGATAACGAGTACGGCGATTCCCTCCAGGAAGCAGCCGAGGATCAGAAGGATGAAGATGATGATCGTGAGCAAGCCCCACTTGCTGGCGGTAAGGGCGGTAAGACCTGTAATGACTTGCTCGGGAATACTTTGATGGATTAAGAGCCAACCGAAGAAGCCAGCCGCCGAAATGATGAACATGACCCGGAGCGTATGCAAGAGGGTATCCCACAGGACCCGTGGTAAATGTCGAACGGTCAACTCGCGATAGACCACCAACCCGAGAAATAGGGTATAGAGCGAGGCCACCACCGCGGCCTCCGTGGGGGTGAAGATTCCCCCGAGGATTCCGCCAATAATGATTATGGGAGTCCCCAGAGCCAGTGAGGCCTCCTTGGCGCTGCTCAACAATTCCCTGAGCGAGGCCATCGCCTCCTTGGGGTAGTTTCGGTGCCTGGAGACGAAGTAGACGCCGATCATCAGGGCGAGGCCCATCAGCACACCGGGGGTACAGCCGGCGAGGAAGAGCTTTCCCACGGATACCCCGGTGATGCTGCCGTATATGACGAATGGAATACTGGGGGGAACCACCGGGCCTATGGTTGATGACGCCGCGGTGATGGCTGCGCTGAACCGCGGGGAGTAACCTGCCTTGGTCATAGCTTCCATCTCAACGAGCCCCAGCCCTGCCGCGTCGGCTACGGCGGCCCCTGACATTCCGGAGAAAATCATACTGGCGACCACATTGACGTGGCCCAATCCCCCTCGGAAATGACCGACCAGCGCTAGGGCAAATCGAAAGACCCGTCGGGTAATCCCCCCTGTATTCATCAGATTACCCGCCAGAATGAAGAATGGTATGGCGAGGAGGGTGAAGGCGGTGGTAGAGGAATACATGCGCTGAGCCAGCATGGGCAGCACAAATCCCTCACCCAGGAAGACGAAGGTCAATACCGCCGTGAGTCCCATGCTCACGGCAATGGGCACCCCCAGAAACATGAGACCCACCAGCACTCCGAAAATGGCCAAGGTCAACATGACCTCATCCACCCCATTTGGTGAGCACGTTTGTACTACCTAACGGCCTCAACCATTTTCATGAACTTCTCGACGTTCTCCTCCCCCGCGTACTTCCCGATCCGCTCGTAGGCCGGGTCCATCACGGCGCGGAATTTTGAGATATCCGGCTCTGTTATCACCATCCCCTTTTCCTTCAGCTTTTTAATCAGATCAGCTTCCTCATCCTGTATGGCCTTCCGGAAGAAATTCCCCGCCCTCTGGCTTTCCTCTAGGATCACCTTCTGCTGGTAGGACGTCAGCTTCCTCCACGTCTTCAGGCTCATCACATGGACCATGGAGTTATACACGTGGCGAGTCAGGGCGAGATACTTTTGGACCTCGTAGATCTTAAAATGGTAGATGACTGCCAACGGGTTCTCCTGTCCGTCCACAACTCCCTGTTTGAGGGCCATGTAGAGTTCCGGGAAGGCGATCTTGGTCACAACGGCACCGCAGGCTTCCATTGCCGCCTGGAGCTGGATTTCAGGTGGGGTGCGGAGTTTCAATCCCTTCACATCGTCCGGCGTATACACGGGCCGCACCCTATTGGTAATGTTACGGAATCCCCATTCCCAGTTGGAGAGGAACACCAGATTCTCCTTCTCCAGTTCCGGTGCAAGCCAGTCCATAAACGGGCCGTCCAGTACGCGGTAGACATGATCGTAGCCATCGTACACGAACGGAAGCATGACAACGGCGAAGGCTTTCACATACTTGTCCAGGGCCCCCTGCGTTGGCAGGCTCATGTCGATGGCACCGAGCACGTTCTGCTCCAGGACCTCCGGCGGCGACCCGAGCTGATTGGCAGGATAGATCTTACAGGTGATTGCGCCGCCCGTGCGCTTCTCGACTGCATCAGCGAACATCAATGTCGCCTTGTGTCCGGGATGGGTCTCAGCAGCATAGTGGCCGAACTTAAGCTCCAGCGCAGGCGTGGGTCCGCAGAACAGACAGAGAAGGGCAAAAACCATGATGCAGACACCAATCGTTTTGAACCTCATAACCTTTTCCTCCCTTCCTTTAGTGGTTTGTGTCAAAGGCCGCAGGACCGCCCTATCGGCCCCTTAGGGGACGTGATAAACATGGCTTTTTCCCTCCTGGGGAAGTTTCTCGTGATAAAGGCATCTGCTCCGACCTGTTTTGGTGCGGAAGTCCCACAAGCCCCGCTGTTGTGAGGCCTGAACATCCGCGCGCCGAGGCGGAATTTTTTTCTTGACAAAGTGATTCCATTCGCGGTAGCGTGTTTTCACATCGTGAACTCAGTTCCAAATCGGGAAACACTAATACTACAGGCCGAAGTTTTTGTCAACAAATAAATTCTCCATAATGAACTCAGTTCCAAATTTGGAACATCTCTGGAGGAGATTCTCCTTACTCCTTATCCTCATTATCGTTGGTTTGACCGGGGGGGAGGGGTGAAACTCGGGAATTTTGAGAGGGACGGCACAAGGCGTCTAGGGGCCTTCGAGGGCCAATGGGTTATCGACCTGAACGCGGCCTATCGCTCGCTGTTAGCTGAAAAGGGAGCCTCCAATCCGGAGGCCAAGGCCGATTCCCGGCTTCCCAGCGACTTGATCTCCTTCATCTGGGAGGATGAGGGCGCGCTCTCCGCCGCGAAAGATGCCCTCGATTATGTGAGGAAGAAGGATTACGGAGAACGAGAGTGTGTTCATTCCCTCTCCCAGATCACCTTCAGGGCTTCCCACAGACCCCCCAAGATTGTCTGTACGGGAACCAACTATGAGGATTATCGACGGCTCATTGGGATCCCGTTCTCGCCCGTTCCCCTCGTGTTTCTCAAATCCCCCTCTGCTGTCATCGGCCACGAGGAGACCATCTACCTCCCCACGAGGTATGGAGTCTTCTATCACGAGTGGGAGTTCTCCTGCGTCATCTCCAAGAGGTGTAAGAACGTCCCGAGGAAAAAGGTGAACGACGTCATCTTCGGATACACAATTCTCGACGACATCACAGCCCGATCCCTCGAGGCCACCAATCGAGAATTTCAGCCCTGGGGAAAGAACATCGATACCTTCGCCCCAATGGGCCCGTGGATCGTTACACCGGATGACATGCCAAGGGACATCTATAACCTGAAGATGGTGAGGAGGCGCAACGGGAAGGTGGAATGCGAATCCAACACCTCCAACATGAGATTGGGATTCGGGGAGATCATCGCATTCGTAACCAGCTTCTGGACCTTGGAACCCGGAGATGTGGTTACCACGGCGACCCCTCCTGCCGGCCCCTTTGAACCCGGGGATGTGATCGAGGGAGAGATTGAGGGGATCGGGGTTTTGAGAAACCCCGTGGAGGGCATTGAGGTGGATGGCACATATGCACAGCAGATCAATCTGGAGGATATCGTGTAGGAAAGGGGGTGATTGAAAGGACTGAAAGAGCAAGCCCGTTTCATCTACTGTTTCCATGAAAGGAGGAGGAGATATGATGTTGAGGAAAATTGGATTGGTCTTTATCGTCGTGGCCGTCCTCATTGTCTTTACTGGGACTCAGGGGATGGCCAAGTTTCCGGCCAAGGATATCGTTCTGATTTGTCCCTGGTCAGCCGGTGGAGGGACCGATACGATCTCCAGGGCCCTGGTTAAGAACGCCAAGAAGTACTTTGGCGTGAATGTGAATGTGGTCAACAAGACCGGCGGAATGGGCGCCGTGGGAATGGGGGCGGTTGCCACAGCCAGACCGGACGGATATACGGTCGGCATGATCACCTTCCAGTTGAGCACCTATCGGCTGATGGGATTGGCAAAGCTCTCATACCGGGATTATTCGCTGATTCAGCTCGTCAACCGAAGTCCTGCATCGATCTCAGTGGATGCTGATTCCCAATGGAAAACGCTGAAACAGGTGATGGACTACGCCAAGCAAAACCCGGGAATCGTCACCGCTGGACACAGCGGCGCAGGCGGGGGATGGCATCTGGCCCTGGCCTCCATCGCGACGATGAACAACGTCAAGTTTAACTACGTTCCCTTTGATGGGGCAGCTCCCACCAGAACGGCCCTCATCGGCGGCCACATCGACGTTGCCACGACGGGGATCGATGAAGTGCTCCAGCTTTACAAGGCTGGAGAAGTTCGCATCCTCGCCGTGAACGCCTTTGAACGACACGCGCTCTTCCCAGAGGTTCCAACCATCGCCGAGGCGGGATTTCCCAATCCAAACCCCATCTTTGACTGGCGGGGGTTAGGCGCTCCCAAGGGTGTCCCGAAGGATCGGATGAAGGTCTTGATCAAGGGGCTGAAGCAGTGCTTTGACGACCCCGAGTTCAGGAAGCTTGCCGACGAGCTGGGCCTGCCCCTGGTCTACAAGGACCCCAAGGAATTCGAGGAATTCCTGGCGGGGATGGAGAAGACCCTGGAGCCCGCCCTGGAGTCCGTTGGGCTGCTCAAACCGATGAAATAAAAAAACAGGCATCGAAGGCGGCTGCGCCAGCCGCCTCCGATGCCTCAATAAGGAGCGGGGTGACCGTGAAAAGGGCCGATATCGGAGTGGGAATCGGCTTGATCATCCTCAGCGCGTGGGTGTTCTGGTACGCCAACCCGTATCGCGAAAAAGAGATCTATATCTATGGGCCTAATTTCTTTCCCCAGGTCCTCTCCATTCTGATGGGCATCTGCGGGGTTATCCTGATCATCAGGGCGGCAAGAGGCGATGTCCTGCCCCAAACAGACCGAATAGACATCCGCGGCTTTTTGCGGATGGTGATCGCCATTGGGATTTGCATCGGGTACCTCTTCCTTATGCAGGTCATCGGTTTTACCATGGGGACGAGCGTTTTTCTCTTCGTCCTCATGACCTTTCTCGGGCAACAAGGCCTCATGATACGGACGATGAGCTCCATTGCGGCTTCGGTGATCGTCTGGGCCATCTTCCGTTACTTCCTGGTAATCCCCTTGCCCACGGGGATGTTCGAATTCACTTTTTAGAAAGTCGTCTGTACCCGGCTGACTCAAGGGAAATTGTCGATGGATTTTGACCTTTTGTATCATGCCTTTGGCACGGTGATGCTCAACCCGGCGAACTTCTTCTTCGTCTTCGTGGGGATCACGGCGGGAATCATCGTAGGGGCTCTCCCGGGTTTGACTGCGACCATGGGGTGCGCGCTCCTCATTCCGTTCACCTTTGGATTGCCGCCGGTCCAGGGGCTGCTCATGCTCCTGGGAATTTTTTGCGGGGGAATCTACGGCGGGTCGATATCCGGCATCCTCATCCGGACGCCCGGGACGCCTTCAGCAGCCGCCACCCTTTTGGATGGATACCCCTTGTCCCAGAAGGGGCTGGCGGGAAAGGCCATCGGGATGGCAACAGTGGCGTCGTTCTTGGGGGGGACAACTGGTGCCCTTATCATGACCTTTCTCTCCCCCCAAATCGCCAGGATCGGCCTGCGGTTTGGCCCGCCTGAATTTTTCGCCCTGGCCATCTTTGGGCTCGGGATGATCATCACCATTTCCGGTCGTTCGCTCTTGAAGGGAATCATCTCAGGCCTCTTTGGACTCCTGATTACCACCATCGGGTTTGATCCCCTGTCCGGTGTGCCTCGCTTCACCTTCGGATCCCAGAACCTGCTGGGCGGCGTTACCTTCATCCCCGCATTAATCGGCCTCTTCGGGTACGCCCAGGTGTTTCGCAACATTGAAAAGATCCTGATCCTGCCCACGGTGAAGTCCAAGGTTGAGAATATCCTGCCCAAACTAAAGGAGATCCGGGCGAGCCTCAAGACCATCATGAAATCGGCGCTCATGGGGACCTTCATCGGGAGCATCCCCGGAACCGGGTGCGATATCGCTGCATTCGTTGCCTATGGCGAGGCCAAGAGATCATCAAAACACCCCGAGAAGTTCGGAACGGGGATTCTAGAAGGAGTGGCTGCCCCTGAAGCGGGAAACAACGCCGCAACGGGTGGCGCCATGATCCCCATGTTGACCCTGGGCGTACCAGGCGATGCGGTCACCGCAGTACTTCTCGGGGCCCTGACCATCCACGGCCTCCAGCCCGGCCCTATCCTGTTCAGGGACCACCTGGACGTGATCTATCCCATCTTCGCCGGGATGATCATGGCCCAGTTCATCCTGTTGACCGTAGGCCTCGCGGGAGCCAGGGTCTTCGCGCGGATGATCAATGTTGACCGAAAGATCCTCACCCCCATCATCTTCTTCCTCTGTGTTGTCGGCTCTTACGCCATGCGGTTCAGCTTCTTCGACGTGGGCCTTTCCCTGATCATAGGGGTCATCGCGTACTTCATGGAATACTACGGGTACCCGTGCTCGCCGATTCTGTTGGCTTTGATCCTGGGGCCAATGGCCGAACAGAACCTGCGCCGATCGTTGATCATCTCTCATGGTGACCCGCTGATATTCTTCAATAGGCCAATCAGCGCGGCTTTCATTGTTGTGGCGATCTTTGTCATTGTAACTTCTTACTATCGGATCCAAAAGGCGATGCAGAGGGAGGCCCAGATGGGAGCTGAAGAGGAAGAAGGGGATTGAGAGCGGGGGCTGGCAATGCATGATTTTGAATGGAATTTACCGACGAGAATTGCCTACGGGCCAGAACAGCTGGCGATGCACATAAGTTTTCCGGATGTGGGTATCCGCTCGGAGAAGTTCGAGCGAATGGCCGATGATATCGTCCGGATGTATGGGGGAGAAGACGGGAAGGTCCCTGGTCCAAGGCCAGTGGGCCGGTCGGATATCCTGGAAATAGTTCGACGATCGCTTTGATGGAGGAGGGTAT
>SMTZ1_10000852_pt1 | contig 29707 bp, 19 predicted proteins | sample DeeMarSWOR136_30_FD_25667 | JGI IMG/M metagenome (IMG submission 25667) | reverse complement strand
AGGAACCAGGGCGTCTCAAACCTGAACTTGGCCGTGAACTCGCCATAGCTCGGGTCCTTGCCGACATTGGTATAGTCGATGCTGGCGCTGATGCCGAAACGCAAGAACCCCAGGACGATGGCCTTGACCCCGGCCTCGATGAAGGCGACCAGGGCATAGTCCTTCGACGCCGTGCTGAAGGTCTTTATGACGAAACCAAAACCGGCATGATAGGTGAGCTTGAGAACGCTCAGGGCATTGATGCCCCCCTCCAGGCGCACCACCAGGCCGAAACCCTTCACGCCGGAGGGGGCATCGACGTACTCGAAGCACATGGCGAACCGGACATAGGTCTTTATCCACAGATCGAAGTCGAACTGGAAGGCCAACCAGGTCCGCTCATCGAGGAGCCGACCCACCGCTACCGTGGACGGCTTGTTGCAGATGAAGAGATTGCCGCTGAATTTGATGATATCACCGATCCAACCGGGCACACTCTCAATGAAGTTGGCGAAAGTGAACTCAGCGCCGATCATCACTCCCCAGCGATCGTTCTTCGAGTCGATCTCCAGAACGCCGTAGCCGACCGGTTTGAAGCTGCCCAGCAGGAAGGCCTCGAGCACCAGCATGAAGCCGGATTCACTGCTGCTGCTGACTACCAGCACAAAGGCGCCCATTTCAACGATCTTACCCATCCCGGCAACGGAGAGGTTCAAGCCGACGCCGAGCGCCCAGGCGTGTTCATGCGGTTTCCAGGCGTCGAGCCGGCGATGGCCGGGTACGGTCAGCGGGTTGGAACTGCGGTACCAATTGAAGTAGCGCATCTGCGCCACTTCCTTATCCACCGGCTTGAGCTTAGGCAACATATTGTCGGCCAACAAAGCCCTGGCGCCGCGTAGCTCCAGAGTCCAGATCGGTATCGAGCCGCGGAACAGCGCCTGGAACATGAAGTAGTCGAAACTGGAGTTGTCGGGGTGAACGACGGTACCTCTGAGGAGGTCCAGGGCAAACAGATAGCGAATTCCCCCCTTGGGCAGTTCGACCGACAAGGTGCCGGTAAGGCCGAATTCCTTGACCCGGTCGTTGTTCACCGTAGATTGGGTGTAGTAACCTCCCACTTCAAGCCTGGTCGTGCCGCACTTGAGCCAGACGAATATCCCGTCCAGCTTCAGCTTCGGGGCGTCTTCGTCTCCGGTCAGCTTGATGCGCAGGCGCTTCAGGATGAACTTGCCCTCGAAACCTTTTGGTATCTTGACCACCAAGCCGGTGGACATAACGAGGTAGGAGGCGCCCTCCTCCGCGGCCAGAGCGACCTCATAAAGGGCCATGCCGACCGGACCGAACATGAGCCGCACCCCGTCGGGCGTCTTCACACCATCGATGTTGAAGCTGCCCTGACGCCAGCCCAAACCTTCGACCAGGAAGGCCACCTTCTGGCCCTGAAGACCCTCGGCCCGGAAAGTGGTTGACTTGTCGGAGTCGGAGCGGCTGACGAAGATATCCCCGGTGAACTCGAAACTGCCCCCGAAACCGGCCTCCTCCTTGAAGTAGCGACCGAACGAGAACCCGACATTGACCTTCATGATATCAAGATTGAACCCGACGATCTTGTGATGCATGAAGTAGCGGTACAGGAAGTGGGCGGTGTCACCGATCATCTCCGGCGAACCGTCAATGCCGTAATTGCGGGCGTAGCCGGTCCGAAGCGTGAGGTTTTCGGCAACTTCGAACAGCAGGGCATGCTCGTAGTCTTCAGCCGTCAGCATGTCCCTTACTTCATCGTGCTTCTTGCCCAGAATCAGGCCCCCGGACAAGCGCAGGCCGGGGTCAAGATTATCCCCGATCGACTTGAGTGACTGGGAGACATAGTAGAAATGCTCTATGAACATGCCCAGGATCGGCTCACTGTTGAAATTGATCAACACCGGCGTCTTGTCGAAGGCGTACACCTCACTGGGATTCACCGGATCTTCGATGCTGCGGCGTATGCCTATCGTCAGGTGCCGGGGGATCGGGATCAAAAGCTCCGATTCGAGCGGCGTGACCAGATCGTCCATGACAAACTCGACGTTGGCTTCGCGCACGGTGTTGCCCTGAATCTTCTGCGCCAGGTCCTTGATCGGTGGATAGTCCGGATCGATCTGAATGGATCTGACCGCAACCAGACCCTGATTGCCGGGTCTCTCAGTATCGGTCCAGGGTGCCACCGAATGCCGTAGCCACTCGTGCGTGTCGGGGGCCAAGCTGTGATTGGGTATCAGGGTGAAACCGTGAACCGACAGACAGGCTATCTCGGAAAAACGACAGCGGTCAAACGTTATGGGCACGGCCGGAATGATGGCGCACTCGAGGTCCTCATTGACGTGTACTCGGACATGGACTTTGATCGACGTCTCGAACCGGTCGCGATAGGTGATCTCCAGACTGTCGAGTGAACCGGGGCTGAAACTCCCCACCTTCTTTTCGACATGACCGGCCGGGCTGGTCAGACTCGCGTCAGCGGCGTCGATCGGGTGAGGGCCGACCAGCCCGACCGGCAACCGTATCTCAACCGGCAGACCTTCCAGTATCAGGTCCGTGCCCCGATCGGGGACGGACATGAAAAGCGGCACCGCCTTGGATTCCGGCAGGCTTTGTATGAAGAACTGCACGCCCGGAATGGTGGCCAGGGCCATGGGCAGCCCGTCCGGCCGGGAAGCCTGATTGGGTTGAAACCATATCTTGGCCTGCACAGACACCCGCCCGCCGCCCGCTCCCGGGCGGATATCCTTTATGCGCACGGCGTCATCGAGGTCGGTCAACCACAGGTCGACTTCGGCCGAGCCGATGGTGAACACCTTCGATTCGGAAAAGGCGTGGACCGGCCAGAAGGAGGCCAGCGGACCGATCAATTGGGATAGCTTGTGCCCGCTAGCCACCGGTCACCTCCTGGTCCGGGTCGAGATCGGAAGTAGGGTCCACCACGGAATCGAATATCTTCGCATGCTGAAAACCGACCACGGCAAAGAGCGGCGCCTTTAATACTTCCATGGCGACTGACGTGCCGCTCGAATAACCGAGCATCCGATGCCACGGTGCCCGGTCAACGGGCACGAACCGGTTGCCGAGGAAGTAGGATCTCTTCAACCCGGCCTCCGCGTTACCCGGATCACGCACCAGTGAGTCCGCGATCCCCTCGGGCAGATCGCATAACTCCGCCATCAGCCGGCGTCGAAGCAGACTTATCGGATTATTCGCCCCCCAGCGCATATCCTCCTGGAGAGCGAATATGTTCATTTCGCCGTCATGGTAGAAGCCGCGACGGTTCAGGTTGGCCGAACCGACACTGAGAAACACGTCGTCGACGATCATCAGTTTGGCGTGAACGTAGATGTCCGCCAGGTCCACAACGGTCACGGCCGCTCCGGCCTTATGGGAGCGCGGCCGGGCACCTATTCTGGTGCCGATACCGCGGTCAACGCTGAACGTCGTGGCGTCGGGCGTAGCCGGAGGGTCGGAATGCTCACCCCAGACCCACATCAACTCGCCACCGACCGCAATCCAGAACGGAAGTTTCGGGACGCGGCTCTTGGGACCGAGATGAATGACATCGGCCGGAGGTTCGTTCTCGATCGGCGGCAGCGGCGTCTCCGGGTCCGTGTCGTGAGGCGGTGGCGGGGTAGCCGTATCCGGTCCGAACGAAGCTCCCAAGTCCGAGCGCAAAAACAGCTTGCCCGATGATGTCCGCAGGGGCATGTCGGCAATCGTATGCCGACGTCGGAGCAGGCCGACCTGAACGATACCTTTCGTATCGGCAGCATGGAGGTCTTTGATGAAACCGGAACGAATGATCTCTCCGAAGGGTTGATCGGTTAGTCCGGGAATGACCACTATCACCTGCTTGAGATCGCCGGCCGCGACGCGCGTGATCAGGGCGTCGCGATACTCCTTGGGCGGCGTCAGGTACTGATCTTCGATGAAGATGAACTCCCGGGCCTGCGCGACAGCCTGCAAAAGGGTACCCAGAAGGGTTCGATCACCGTTCGGCGCAAAGCTGAGCCGTCGGCCTGCGGCTTTCGCCTTGAAGTAGGTTCTGCCCACCTGAACGATGCACTTGCCTGGTGTGCCCAGGTTGGCCGCGGCGGGGGGAGCGAAGGACGGGGCGATGCCGCCGCCGTCGCGCGTCCAGCGCTCGTCGAAACTCACCGCCAGGTCCCGCACGGCCGGACCCTCGATCCTGGCATGGACGTCATGGTAGGGGCTTTTCGCCAGGTGACGGGCGTCGTCCAGGCGATTCGGGTTGACATCGATGCCGCCGCAGTAGCCCACGTAGTTGGCACCGGAGCGGATCACCGAAAACTTCTGATGGTACACGCCGAAATGACGAATATTCGGAAAAATGCTGGTGAAAGGAAACTCCTGAGTCGTCGCCACCGGATTGTCGTTTACCGTGGCCGGATAAGGCGAGTAGAGACACTCGGTGTTCGCAATCGGTCCGAGCGTGTTTATCCCCGCGGCGTTGTCCTCAAATGCATCAAACTCGTCGTCGGTGAGCCACTTCAAGACGATGGGATTGGCCAGCAGCAGTGACGCAATAATAACGGCACCTGACCCGTCCGACGCTACGGCTTCCCACCCAAAACAGGCAACCATGAGCGCCAGGCAAACCACCAGGCAAACGGCGAACATTTCCTCGTTGGTGAGATTGGTCAGATCTTCGGTCTGTATGAACTTCACGGCCAGAAACCGCGACTGACCATTGGCAGCCAGCAGCTGGGCGGCCGACTCGAGACTTGCGGCATAATCATCGGGGGCGCCGTCCGGCGGCGTCACGAATTCGTGGCTGGGACTGATGGCCCAGCCGACATGATGGAACCCGGCGTTGGGTGCCCTGGCCGCGGCGTTTAACTCGGCAAACAGGTTGTCGAAGAACTCTATACCGTTCAGGAACGGGGTTATCCTGCATTTCCGGTGGAAACGTTCCAGGCTCGGCCCGGCGGTACCGTCGGGAGTGGCATTCTGGGTAGCGAACCAGGCGTACAGATCGGTGACGGCGACGTGGCGCGCCTGTTTGGTCACCTCGATTTCATCCTCACCCACCGCGCCGTCCTCGATCCGTGTCAACTGGAACTTGGACTGACCACCCGGGTTCTTGGGCCTAATCCTGACCGGTGGCGCCGGAGAAACGGCTGACCACAGATTCGGAAGCGTGAAGTTCCCCGGGTCGGCGGCGCGCAGTCGCTTGATGGCCGCCTGCAGATCACCGCGATCCTGACTCGTCAGCGAGACATCAAAGAGCGTCTGCGCTCCGGGCTGTCCGAAGACTACGTCCACGCCAAGACTGTCGACCCGCCGACCGGTATGATCTATAATGTAGACCGGGGCGTCATCGGCGGCGTTGGTGGCGTTCTGCAGCCAGTCGACGAATGACTGCCATGATGCAACATCGCTGCCGCTGTCGGTCAGGGCGTTCCGGATCTCGTTGGCGATCAGGATCGGGGCAACGTCGATACGCTCCTGGTTTACGATAATCAGACTGAACTTGTTTACCCTGTGGAGCTCACTGCCGGGCTGACCGAGACTGCCCGACTCAAACGCTGTCGGCAGACTGTCAAAGACGTAATAAAAGGTCGGCATGCCGCGGGGAAAATGACCGCACAGGCCACGCATCGGAAGCGGGTTCAGTTCGGCTTCAACGAAATGGCGGCCGCCGGACTTGACGATACGGAGCTGACAGGCAGCCGGCAGAATCACCGGTTGGGTCGGGGCGCCAACGGTGTCGGCCTCGACGCCGAGACGCTTGTAGCCGCCATAGCGAAGGTTGAGACCGGCCGGAATCTCGATCTCCTTCTCGACGCCCTGCCACTGAAGCGGATCAGACATTGGTGAATAGAAAGCACTCATCGGTTCGGTCGCCTCACGACTCACGCCGGCGCCACCGGCTGACCTGCGGCCATCGCTCCTCTCGCCCCTTTGACCACCAGACGGTACAAACGGGCAGCGGCCGGTGAGCCGACCAGTACGTACTGCCCGAGGTGAGGCGCCAGCCACGGTGTCACCCGAAGCCAACTGGCACCGTTGTCCGTACTGCGCTCGACGGCGTAGGCGGTTGCCGATTCCGCCACCGACCAGCTGCACGTATCCTCGTTGCCCTGGGTTACGACCGACAAGAGCGGCGGCACCGGTACCGGCGGTCCGGTGGTGCCGATTACCGGTCCCATCAACCGTGAGGGGATGCCGTCACGGGTTACCTGAGCCGCCCAGATGACGGCCCGTTTGTCCGGCGCGGCCGCCAGTGAATGAACGACCTCATACCGGCGGTTGACGGCAGTTCCGTCAGTCATCGTCACCGCGGTGGGACCGACCATGCGGCCGTCTCTCAGTCTGACTCTGATCCCATTGAGCGGATAGAGGTCTCGTCGGTTGGGCACCCGAAGCAACTGCGGCTTCCTGATCAAATCCTGGTCGAGCGGCTCGGCCAGGTCGAAGAAGACCGTGAACAGGAGCACCCATTTGGCGTCGTACGCTTCGTTTATCGCAATCCTGACATCGATAGTGGAGTCGGTAGCCGCAATGATCTTGATTTGCGGAAAACCGGGAACCCGCAGTGACGGCACCCGGTACACGCGCGACAGTATCTGCCCCTTAGCGGAAACATGACCGGCGGCATCGACCAGTCGTATCCGGTAAAGGAATCGATCCGCCTGTGACGGGACCGAGTCGGTGATGCGGCCCCAGTCCCTGGGTCCATCGAACGCGCCCTGCCATACCTCATCGAAGACATCGCGGTGGGCCTCATAGCGCTTCAGAAAATCCAATATGAACTTGGTCGCCACGCGTGCCGGCTCACCGGAGCGAATGGCCGCCAGGAAGGAAGCCTGATCCTTGTCAGGGGCCAGGATATATTCGTCGGCGAACACCGTTCCGTCACGCTTAGCAAGAGTTGCCCGTATCTTGTCGTCATCGGTGGCTGATATCATGGGCATGATGCCGGAAAGCGGCAATCGCTCGACCAGCATGCGATGCCCCGCCGGCAGACCCGTCATGGGATGGAGTTCGGCAGGTACTTCGACCACCGCCGCAACCCGGTCACCAACCGGCTCGTCCAGCACCGTCTCGGGAACGTCCTCCAGAGGTAGCGGTGGTTCGAAGATCGGTTGGCCGATGTATTTGCAGTCCACGGAGAGACCGACTATGCTGCTCTCATTACCGGGTCGGTTGCCATTGGAACGACTTGGCGGCAGTTCATCAGGCACATAAGCCTGATCATCGGCCGAGCTTACACCTACCCACAGCCTGGCTCGGGGATTGGAACCGCTCAGCACAACGGTATCGAAGAAGACGTGTTCGTAATGTTCCTTCTCATCGATTGGATAGAAAGCCGCCCGTTTTTCCCAGAAGAGCGGCCGCATTTCCTCACCATCCAGGGTCCTCAGATGTGTGAATGACGATGCCGCCAGCCGAGCAGACGGGTCGCGCTCCGGTTTGGTAAGCGTCAATTGCGTCGACAGGCTGCTGTCGGTCGCGGTATGTGATACAATCTCGAAAGCCTGTCCCTCGCTCAGTATCTTGACGCCCGCCATCTCGTCTGCGATCACCGGGTGACTCATTGTGGCGTTCATCTGAAGATTCGTGCCGCTCTCGACAGCACTGCCGGTGAGCTGACCCCGGACGAAATCGGGCGGATCGCTCTGCAGATACACGCGGAACTCGGTGGCATACTTGTCCATCGCCCGCTGTTTGTCCATCCACCCCCACTCGAGCCAAATGGCATTGGAGTGCCCGTCCAGTAGACTCTGATCATCCTCCGACAGATCGGGATCGGACTGCTGTAGGAAGCGGACGCGCACTCCCGTCGGCTGGATGTTCTGCGGCGACACCTCGACAGGCGGCGGCGACGTAGGCTGGGGAGGCGGAAGGTGCTTTTCCAGACGGACAACCGATCCCACCGTCGCCGTTGCCGATTTGCGGCCGATGACGTCCAGTGCCCAGATGCGGTATTGATGCAGGCTGCTCGGTGGCGGTCCAGTGTCGTCGGCCATCGACCGCAAGTTGTCGTCAATGGTCATGAATAGCGGGACAGGCGCCGTCGGGGCCGACTCTTCGGGATAAAGCTCCAGCAGGTCGGCGCCGTACCTCAAGGGCACTGTCTCGAATTGATGACCCCGGTTGCCGAAGAATCTGGTCTGCTTCTCAGGTGCGCTTTCATCGTCGTTGCGCGCAACCGGTTGCCAATTGCCCGGAACATCCACCCGACGCCGTTCGATCATAAAGTCAGCGCCGTCAAACGGTGGCGACGCGGCTAGCTCCTCCGGCCACAAACCCTGAGTGGAGCCGTCCGACAAACCCGGCAGCCAGTGCACCCGGAAGCCCAGTTCAGAGAGCGGGGCCGGCGGGTCGTTATGACGGCTCCGCCGGCTGAAAATCTGCTGCAGATGCCTAGTCCAAAGCAGTTCGGGCGGTGCCGGTAGAGGGCTGTTCTCAAACACCACCCCTGGAACCACGGCCGAGAGCGACACCAGCTCGTTGGGATCGACGTCAGGCGGCAATGAGGGATGCCGAATCCCGAACAAAAAGGCCCGGCCGGTCAGAGTGACATGATGAACTGGCGCAGTGAACTCTATCGTTATCCTGTCACGGCGCGGCAGCTGTCCCGATAACGGCGTCACGCTCAGACCGCTGAAGAAATCAGACGTGTCGGCCGAATACGCAAGCCCCTGAACGGTGGAAGCTTCAACTTCAAGCGTCAGTACACTGATGGCTTCGACGAAATGCAGTCGAAGTGGACGCGTTATCCAGACTCCCTTTCGGGCTGTCTGTTCGTCCTTGGACTGGTCCAACTTCGGGTAGGCGGTTACCGTCAGTCTCCCCGACGACGTAATGCAGACGTCGGCCAGGTGGAACTCGCGAGGCAGTTTCGTGCCGTCGGGAACGGTGTGGAAACCCAGATAGCGTTCTTTCAAATCGGATTTTCGGAAGTGCCCGGTAATGCGGTAATCATAACTTCGCCCCGGCACCAGGGCCGGATCGTTGTCGAGATAGGCCAGGCCCAGTACCCGTCTGGTCGACGGATCAAGACCAAGAGACAATGCCAGCGGCCAGCTCAGAAACTCGACGAAGTTCTCTTTCGGGTTGTTTCGAGTAAAGCGGCTGGCCCGCCAGGGAGCTCGCACGTTCGGCTCGTCGGCAGCTTCATTACAGATGGTTGCCAGTTTCCCGAAATCCCCGTCGAGCGTTTCACCCGGAAGCAGGCGGGACTTGGCCAGATTCAACTCGTCAAACTCGTTCTGCAGAAACGAGTTGACGTTTCGGAACGGCAACTGCAGACCGCGCCTGATGTACGGAACCCGCTCCCAAGTGTCGTCCGCAAAGGGATGGCCGGTCATCAGGTCACGACAATAGGTCAGGGATCTCAACTCCGTAACGGAGTAAATGATGACCCTGTCGACCTGTCTGCCCCGGACCACGTACGACTGCGTGCCGCCGGCATCTTTGAGCAACGCCGAATGGACCGCCTTGTCGGCGCGCATGGCAACGACCAACGCTACCTTGGTGCCCATCACCAGACTCACCAACTGAAAGGAGCCACCGAAATCTACGTCATATCGCAGACATAGGTATTTAAGAGTCGGAAGCACCCCGACCGGAGCGGCAGGCTTTGAAGGCGCGGCCTTACGGAGTTCAAGGTGAAAAGGATTGGGCGGATAACCCTTCTGGCCGGGCCTCTTGTCGGCATGTTCGGTTGAGTCGGGTGGGTGACCATGATGATGGTCATCGTAAGGCTGATCCTGAACGCCGCCCGGGTAATGCGGACAAGGCGCTGTCCTCTTGGACAGAAGCGCCAATGGCGTCCTCACCCTGTAAGTCCGGTCGAGTTCGTCCCACTCGTTATCCGTAACGGTATGGCACGTGTATTTCGGGCCGCCGGCCGAAGGCCGTCGCTGGATGTCGAAACCCTTGATGGAATATCCGGTGGGCGCGCTCCAGAGCAGATGAATGCCGTCACCGGCTGAAGAGTCCAAACGCGAAACGGCGTGAGCAAGGAACGGTTGGAACAATTACGCCTCCGAAATCACAAAACAGCCTATCGAAATCGCGGCGACTCCACAGGGTGGCATTGGTGTGATAATCCCGTGGCGTTAATCAGGAAGCCACCCTCATCTTCCTGTTCAGATTCAACTGTCTTGGACTCATGCACAAGTCCTTTTCAAAGCGACTTTGCGTTTATGCGATGGGCGCGCTACGGTCAAAGCAGTCACACCACAGCCGGCCACTATGCCCGCCCACGCCGATATCGAATACAACTTTTTCCCCAGCCTTTGAGATTTCGCGCTTGAATGCGTAACCCAAATCGTTCGAGTACTCCGGATTAGTCTGATCACGGACAATTGCATACGTTTCCGCTCTGAGCTTCTGGCTACAGAAGTGGATGCCGTCTTCAGCCTGTTTTTGATTATTAGGCGGAAGCCTCAACGTTGCCATCCCTCCAAGCTTCCCAGCTAACGCTGTGGTCGTTGTAGCGGTAGGAACAGGCATTATCACAGGCAACTCCCCTTCCGACTTATTACCTCTGATGTACGTAGGCATGACGGCCTTAGCAGTCGAACTCGAGAATGGCCCAATAACCGCCAAGACTTTATCATCATCAACAAGTTGCTGGGCCACTTCACGCGCGATTGCAGTGTCGTCCTTATCATCGTATGGCATTAAACTAATACCCATGACACGATGAGTCGCTGCATTTTGATTCCAGTAGCGTAATGCGGCTTCAAAGACCTCTTGACCCGCCTTGGAATCCGGTCCGGTAAGCGGCAAGGCGACAGCGACCTGATATGGCCTATCATCACCTGTAAACAAGTCGGCGCCCCACAAAGCCACGCTAACAACGGCTTCAGGTCCGCAAGTACCCACCAACGATCCAGCAGCAGCAGCGACCGCTATCAGAATGACAATAAAAACTGCCTTAAATGTCGCGCTCTGACCCGTTAGGTGTACATGAATGTCAGTCATGGTACGTCGCCTTTGTTCATTCTCACTTGGTCCCTGATCATGTCATCACAGCAAGGTACTAGGCACATAGGCTTGCCATAGCGTTTCCAATGAAACCAACAGTATCATGGTATGCCAGATCAATCAAGTCAACTGCAAAATCGATGTCAAGATTCCCCCACGCTCATCTCAATTGCCAAAAAACAGTGGAACGAAGTGGATAGGGGCGGATTGCTACACCCTAAATTGTCCCCTTAGCTTCTGACGCAATCACTCGCTTTTAGGGAATGCACCGCAACCTGACCTCATTTCGCAGCATCAACCTCCTCGGTTCGATAGACTTGCTAAGTTATCTTTCAGGCGCCTACTACCTCTTTCATTAAGTGGTAAACCCCTAGGGGCGCATAGCGCTCACCACTGTCAGAACTTGGCAGTGGAATACCAGAAAAAACAGCTGTCTTCACGTCCAACTGGGCAAATACGGCCTCCGGTCGGATTGACCGGGCTCCTGTATGTCAGGCCAGCGTCTCGGTCGATTCGATATCGAGCAACTGGACTGACTTGGGTACTGCGGGACTCCGATTTCTCTCCCCCGTGGCGGGGTGACCGAACACAGTCTCGACAGATTCAGTCCCCGGTTGCCAGAGTCAGTCAAAGGACAGTCGGTTCACCGCATCGGCCAGATGATCGGGGGCCAGATGAGCGTGGATCATGGTCGTTTGGATGTCAGAGTAGCCCATCAGCTTCATGACTGAGGGGAGGTCCACACCCTTCATGACAAGATGACTGGCGAAGGGATGACGTTGCGGGAGTCGGCAATCTCAGAGTTAGGCAAGCTCGAACTTTTTGACGGCATCAGATAGATGATCGGGCGCCAGATGCGCGTATATCATCGTCGTTGTGATGTCTGTATGTCCCATCAGAGATTTTACAGTCGGCAAGTCCACCCCGTTCATGACGAGATGGCTCGCATATGTGTGTCGCAGAGTGTGCAGTTTTGTCAAGTCCTCGATCCCAGCCGAGCGCGCTATTCTGATCAATTCCCGGCGCAATCGATTGTGAGAGTGCCCGGAACCCTTCACTGAGAAGACATAATCAGACGGTCTAGCAGAGACGTGCTGCTTTCTGAGGCTGGACAATTGCTCGTGCACCCCGAGACTCATAGGAATCTCTCGTTCACCGGTCTTGGGATGCCAATCTTCTTTGCGCCGAATCAGGATCTTGCGGCGGTTAAAATCAATGTCCTCCCACCGCAGGTTCTCTAGTTCCGCCTTCCTCATTCCCGTATTCAGGAATACATAGAATACTGGGTATATCTCCGTAGGCGTTGCGGCCATAAACCGCCCACACTCCTCTCTGGTCAAGAACCTAACCGGTTTCCGATCCTCCTCTTTCAGCGGCTTCACCCACCTCAGCGGGTTCTCTCGGATATAACCCCATTTCATAGCCTGATTGAGCATGGTCTTAACAGCATCCACCTCAAGATTGACCGTTCGAGCCCTGGCTCCTTGTCGTGTGTGTTCGGCTACATCGGCCTCAGATTCGACCGGCTGACCGTTTGGGTTGACCCACTCGCTGCGACGATAGCCCTTGTAACCATCCATAACTTCAGACGAAAGTCGTGAGACGAAGACTACATCAGGACGATGCTGGGCAAGATACTTTCGAACGTGGTCCGCTACTGCTCTGTAACGCCGGGTTGTACTCGCGCGATTGTGCGTCTTCTGATACTCAAGAAACTCGTCAATCAGCGAGTCAACGGTAATGTCGTTCTGGGAGAAGCCAAACTGATCTCGGGCAATCTTAACTTCAGCGTCCTTCAGAGCGAGTTCAGCTATTCGCTTGGACCTGTCGACCTTTTTTCGGAGGCGTCGGCCCTTCGTTCTGACATCAAGGTACCAGACATCCTTTCGCTTGTACAGTCTTCCCATATTCAATGCTCCTTGCGGGCACAAATGGGGCACAAGGGCTACTGATGGAAATATCGTAATCCCCTAAAATATTGTCACGTAATAAATTGACTTATCGAGTAGAATTCTTGGCGGAGGAGGTAGGATTCGAACCCACGGTACCTTTCGGTACAACGGTTTTCAAGACCGCCGCTTTCGACCACTCAGCCACTCCTCCGCTTCAAACACAACCACGCCGTCGAACCGCGGGCCCTCGACAGACATCGTACATCTGCCGCATACCGGGGGGCCCGGTTCAAGATGGAATATGCCCGCCACCAAAGCAAGGAATTTGAAAAGAGGCGTCACCCACCGGCCAAGTCCTCGACCTGCGGCAGGTTTACGCGCGCTTTTTTGCGACGGGCACTCGGGCCGCGAGACATCCACGACCCCATGAGAAAAAAGGGACGCCCCTGCGGGCGTCCCCGATGGCATGATGTGCTCGACGCGTCAACGGTGCCCGACCCAGCGCGGTGATGCGGCCGCCCCCGGTCCGCAGGGATAGCTGACCGTCCAGGTGTATGATCCGTTGCTCACGACCAGGTCGACCATTCCGTCGCTGAACGTCTCGCTGATCGTCCAGTCGCCCGTCAGCGACCCCGTCGTGGCCCCGGCACAGGTCATACTCAGACTCCCGGTGTAGTACATGATCCCGCTCATGGGGCAGTTCAGCTGGCCGTATTGATCCCACATATTCTGGTAATCGAAGGTCACGTTCGTGACGGTCGACGTGAACGCGGCCGTGCCCGAGCAGGTGGTCGTGTCGGTGTCGACAATGTCGGTGTAGGCGAACTGGACGTTGAGCGCACCGCTGCCGTTAATCACCAGGATTTCGTCCGGTGCCGTGCCTTGCTTGACGATCGTGACAAACTGGTGGCCGTCGCCCTGGTTGTACCCCGAGCCGACCGCGGTCAGCCAGAGGCGGCTGGTAACCTGGGTGAGCGAATCCTCCTTGGGCCACTGCACGATGTTCACGCCGTGCATGAACTTGACGGTGTCCACAATCGTGTAAGTCATGCTGTCTTCGGGCACGGATTCCTCGGCCGTGCACACCCACGAGTCGATGCTCGGAACCCAGGTGAGCGTAATAGTCGCCTGCAGCGCCGCCGGTGCTCCGGGGGGTGGCCCGGCGAGCAGGCTGTCGATAAACAGCAGAGTCATCTCCTGCATGCCGGCCGTGAGCTCGCTGACATCCTCGAATTCTCCGGAGAACGTCTGAAAGGTCTGAGGGTCGTTGTCGTTCGGCGCGGTGGGCGGATCTTCGTCCTTGCCGCAGCCGTTCAGACCGACGACGGCTGGCAGGGCGATAAGCAAAAGCGACGAAATTGCAGCTTTTTTCACAGGGTACCTCCTGTGTTCTTGGGAATTAGCGATTTTCTGTCCGTGTTCTGATAGAATCGGACGAAAGGCCGAATTGATTAGTCCCCCGCTCGAGGCCCGCCATAGAGACCAATATGGGACCGGGAGCCGTCCCGGTTGTAGATCGTGGAATCGCCGGCGTGCCAGGCCGGAGATTCCGGTCCGAGGTGGAAATCCTGCTCTCCGCCGAACAGCGGATCGGCGCTCAGATTACCGTTGATGTCGGTCTGGTCCCAGATGGCCTCGTATTCGCCGGCCTGGTTGCCCCAGACGATGTTGTTCCGGAAGATCCACTTGGCCCAGTCGCCGTAATTCCAGACGCCGACACAGGGACACACCCAATGGTCGCGCCAGCCGTTTTCAGTGATGATGTTGTTGATGAAACGGCCACGGCTCGAGGTCGACCAGGGAGCGACCCCGCAGTTGCCGTTGTGATGGACGACGTTGTTGGTGGCCTCCATAGTCGATTCACCGGTGCCGATAATTCCCCAGCCGAGATTATCATGTACGAGATTATTGGAGGCGATCACGGCCGAGGTCCCGAACGAACCGATCCCTTTCCAGAAGCCGGTGACTTCGTTACGGTAGGCCACGCAATAGGCGTCCCAGGTGACGCCGATACCGGCGCCTCGTCCCTGCTTGATTACGCAGTCGCTGACAAACGCGGTCGCGCCCCGGTAAAGGGCGACGCCGTCCCAGCCGCCGTTAAGGATCTGGCAGTTGCGGATCGTGATCTCGGCGCCTTCCCGGCCGAAAACCCCGCCGATACCGACCACCACCGAGGAGTCGCGCGAGCGGTTAGTGTTGTCGCGGATCGTGACGTCCTCGACGGTGACTCGGGACCCGCGCACCACTACGGCCGCGTCGGTGGCGTTGCCGTCATCATTGCGCACACCCCCCGTGATGGTGAGGTTGCGGATCACGGTACCATCGGCGTTCTCGACATAGACGCCGTAACCGGCGTTGGTCACGAGAACGGTCTGCTCTCGATCAGCGCCGACAATAACCAGCCCTTTCCCTCTGACAATGAATCCGTAGCTGGCGGCCACCTCGGTCTGCGGGTCGAGACAGTTGCCGCAGAGCGGGTCGGTGAACCGCCTCGGACTGGCCTCAAACGTCTTAGCGCCCAGCCTGAGCGTGTCGCCATCGGAAGCATGGTCGATCACCGACTGCAGATCGGAGCCCCGTTCGACCGTCAGGGTGGTCCCGGACACGACCGGGCCGGCGGCCAGTCCGGCCAGGATTACAGCCACAGAACGCGTCTTCATTCGGTCAGCTCCTTCCAGGTACGATAAGCCCGCCGGATATGCGGGATGGTGATCGACCCGCCCACCACCAGGCCGATTGACATCACTTCATCAAACTCCCGATCGCTCACCTGATTCTCTCGTGCCTTAAGGACGTGGTACGTGATACAGTCGTCGCACCGCAGCACCAGCGAGGCCGCGAGGCCGAGCAACTCTTTGGTTTTGGCCGGCAGGGCGCCGTCATGGTAAACCGCGTCATCGAGGGCGAAGAACCGTTTGATATTGAGATCGTCGCGGGCCAGGATCGCTTCGTTGAGTCGGTTACGCTCTTCTATGAATTCGTCGATTCGTTTAGACATAGGACAGGCTCCGGGTCTGGGTAGCAATATAGAGTACCACGGGGCGGCATCAAGCGGAAACGGCGCGCGGCCGGGTTACTCCAGCAGCCTTGCCCGCAGCCGAAAGCAGAGCGTGGACGCAGAGAACGGGCGGCACCAGTATTTCTCATACCGGTGCATGGAGATGCGGGAAAACAGCCAGCCTCAAGCGGCCAGGGCATCCAGGATATTAGGATATAATGTTCAGATTGTGAGCCCGATCGACACCCGGCTGTCCGGTAAGATCAACCCCAACCGCTCCCCGGTACCTGTCCCGGCCACCGCCGATGTCCCTGTTTGCCCGGCACAGGGTTCTAAACTGACCGCTTACTATGGGGGAGATGCGATATGATAAGACAGAGACTTTGTAACCGCTTCGGGACACACTCTCGAAGCGGAGACCGGAACCGAGTCCATGGACGGAGGCGGGGATACCGAACCCCGGTCCGCCCGGCCACGCCGGTATCAGTACTTCGAGAACCCGTTCCCCATGTCGCTGCTTTGTTTCTCGCGGGGGGGTGCTGAATCTGCCGGTTGTCCTTCCTGGGCCCAGCGGTCGGCGGCACCGACAATACCCTTGAGCCGCAGGTCGAGATCGTCCGGGTTGGAAGCGTTGGACATCGCCTCCTCGAACGAGATCATCCCCTGTTTGTAGAGCCGCATGATCGCCTGGTCGAAGGTCTGCATACCGTACTGGACATTGCCGGCTTCCATCAACTCCGGGATTTCCACCGTCTTGTTGGGATCCATGATACACTCACGGATGGCGCCGTGGTTGACCAGGATTTCGAGTGCGGGCACCCGGCCGGGCATGTCGCACCGCGTCAGAAGACGCTGGCAGATGATCGCCTTGAGCGTGCCGGCCAGCAACAACCGTATCTGCTGATGCTGGTGCGGCGGGAAAAAGGAAATGATACGCGTGATGGTCTCGACCACGTTCAAAGTATGGAGGGTGGTCATAACCAGATGACCGGTGTCGGCCGCGGTCAGCGCGATCGACATCGTCTCGATGTCGCGTACCTCACCGATCAGGACGGCGTCCGGGTCCTGACGAAAGGCATGGCGGAGGGCCGTGGCGAAGGACTCGGTGTCGCCGCCGACCTCGCGCTGCGAAATGATGGCGCGCTTGTCGCGATAGATATACTCGATCGGATCCTCGACCGTGAGAATATTCAGCGGAGCGTGAGCGTTGATCTCTTCGATGACCGCCGCCAGGGTGGTCGACTTACCGGACCCGGTGGTGCCGGTCACAACAACCAAACCACGCCGTTCGTGCGCCAGGTCCTTGACTATTTTCGGAAGATTGAGTTCCTCAAAGCTTGGCACGGCGGTGTTGACGGCACGGATGGCGATGCCGGTGGTGCCGCGTTGCCGAAAGAGGTTGATACGAAAACGACCCAGCTTGGCCACCGAGAGCGCCAGGTCCATCTCGTTCTTGCGGGCGAATCGCTCGAACTGCTTTTCGTTGAGTATCTGCCCGACAGTCTGTTCCATGCTCTCTATCGTGATCGGGTCGGTGGCAATCTGCTCGAGGGTGCCGTTGACGCGGAGGTGCGGCCGGATGCCGACGCGGAGATGCAAATCGGAAGCCTTCCGGTTGAGCATCTCAACCAGCATCTGCTTGAGATTCATGGAGATCCCTTTCCCGAGATCAGGGTCAGCCGTGGGGATCGATCAAGAAGAGAACCTGGCCGAATTCCACCGGTTTGGCGTTCTCGACCAGGATTCTGACCACCCGACCACTGACTTCCGACTCGATCTCGTTCATCAGTTTCATTGCCTCAACAATACACACCACCTGGCCTTCGGTAATCCTCTCATTCGGCGAGACGTATGGATCGGCATCAGGCGCCGGGGCCCGATAAAACGTACCGACCATGGGAGACTTGATCTCGGCCAGGTTACTGGTATTGTCGGCAATTGGTTGGGATGGTTCAGCCGGAACTTCGCGGGCAGGAGCCGGCGTCAGGGGCGGCGGGGGAGTGCTGGTGGTCGGTATCGAAATCACGGTTCCGCCATTGTCGTGCCCGTTCGGACTGGGACCAAGGCGCTGGGTAATCCTGACCTTGCGACCCCAACTGGAAACCTCCAGGGATTCGATATCCGACTCTTCGACCAGACGTATGAGACTACGGATGTACTTTTCTCTCATTCAGGTTCCTCCCTGGCGGCCGCGCGCGGCAACCGCTCAGGCCTCGGGCGGACCGGATAATACCCCTTTCCGCTCAGAGCTCCAACATTTTTTTTGTGGCCCGGTTCAGCACCCGCCGCCCGGTCCGGGTGACCAGCACGTCATCCTCGATCCGTACCCCTCCCCAGCCGCTGATATAAATGCCGGGCTCGACAGTTACTACGTTGTTTACCTTCAACTTATCGTTCGAAAGCTGCGACAGCCGGGGGCCGGAGTGCACCTCGATACTGATCCCGTGGCCGGTGCCGTGGCCGAAGTTCTTCCCGTAGCCAGCCTTGGAAATCACCTGTCGCGCCGCCTTATCAACTGCCTTGCAAGCGATACCGGGCTTCATTTTCCGAATCGCGGTCTGTTGGGCTCGGAGAACGATGTTGTAGATCTTTTTCTGTCGGCTGGTCGCTTTTCCCACCACCAGGGTACGCGTGATGTCAGATACATAACCGTCGATCATGGCCCCGAAGTCAAAGGTCACAAAGTCACCCTTCCGCAGCTTCTTCGATGACGCCGTCCCGTGCGGCATGGCGGAGCGGTAGCCCGAGGCCACAATGGTATCAAAAGCCGCCTTTTCCGATCCGAGCATCATCATCTGGTACTCCAGTTCGGCGGCCAGTTCACGCTCCCGGATCCCCGGTGCCACCAGATTCAAGATACGCTCGTAGGCGATATCAGCAATTTCAACTGCCTTCGTAATGCTGGCCAGTTCGCTCTTCTCCTTCACCCAGCCCAACTTGGCGAATACGTCATCGGCGGCCACCAGGAGACAGCCCGACAGCGAAGTCTCAAGCTGCTTATGCACCGCCATCGTGGTCGTCTCGGCGCAGTATCCAAAGCGGCGATTTTTGGCTTTCAGCGCCGGGAAATCCTTCAGCGCGGCCACCTTGCCGCCCTTGACAATATGTACCCTGGCACGTTTGACCTGTTTTTTGGCCTGCTCAGTATAGCGGAAATCAGTCAGCAGGAGCACCTGCCGGCCCGACAGAACCAGCAGTCCGTCCAGGTCCTCGTGACCTGAGAACCCAGTCAGGTAGCGTACCTGGTTCCTATTGGTAACAATCAGACCGTCAAGGTTCTCGGCCTCGAGAAGTTGACGAACGGCAGCAAGGCGTTTGGCAGACATGGTCAGGTATCCCTCTCTCTCTCTTTGATTTTGCCCTCAGCCAGGGCCAGTTTCTCGGCCATTCGGGGAGAATCGCCCCGCTCGACCAGTGTGCGGAAGACACAGGCGGCCAAGCGAGGATAGCCCTGGGTCAGGTAAAGGTCTCCAATGGTCTCGGTGAAGAACGGTATGTCGCGCAGGAGGTCGGCCGACCCGGCACGGGTCTCGGCCCGTCGGGTCAGAGTGATGGTCCGGGTGGTGTACGGCGACGGACGCTCGATCTGAGATTTCAAGCCCCGGCAGAACGGGTCAATCTCCAGCACCCGGCCGTAGTTGGCCAGAGCCGCGCCGGTTTCGCCTGAGTCAAACCTGATATCACCCAGGAACTTAAGCGCCACGATATTCTCCGGGTCAAGGGCCAGCACCCGTCGGAAATGCTCCGCCGCCGTCTCCGCCTGCCCGGAACGATGCAGCGCCTGAGCGTAGATGAGACGTCCTGAAATCAGATTCGGATCGATCTGGAGACCCTCGAGGCAGAGGCTCACAACCTCCGAGTACTTCCCCTCTTCCAGTCGCCGGGCGGCGGTCGCGGCCCAGTACCGTTGGTCGGCCAGCCGGTCAGTGAGGGTATGAGGGCTCTCTGTCCTGTTATCAGACATATACGGCAAGGTAATACCCGCAGCTACGGGAGCGCAAGGCGCCCGGTCACCGGAGTTTCTTCAGAAGTCTGCTGGTGGACCGACCGGGGGTCAGGCGCACCCGACGCACCCGGCCGCCGGAGGACTTCACGAAATCCGCACCGGCGATCTCAGCTTCCTTGTAGTCGGCCCCCTTGACCAGCACGTCGGGACGAAGGCGATGGATCAGGCGGTCAGGGGTGTCCTCGCCGAATATGACCACATGGTCGACCGCTTCGAGCGCCAGGAGGATTTCCGCCCGATCGCGCTGGCTCTGCACCGGGCGCGATTTGCCTTTCAGCCGGCGAGCCGAGGCATCGCTGTTGAGACCGACCACCAACACGTCGCCGAACGACTTCGCCTTGGCCAGGTACGCCACATGACCACGGTGGAGTATATCGAAAATGCCGTTGGTCAAGACAATCTTCCGACCCTTGCGGCGCAGCCGTTCACCCAGCGCGGCGACATTTCTTGCGGCAACCAGCATGACCCGTTCTCCCGGAATGGCTCCTCACAGCTTATCCAACTCTATCTCCAGACGATCAACCAATTCACCGAGCTGAACCACCACTGCCTGGACCACCCGGGGAGTAGACAGATCGACCCCGGACTTCTTCAACTGGCTCATCGGATAGTCATTGCCCCCGGCGCGTAACAGGCTCAGGTAGTTCACAAGGGCCGGTTCACGGATTTCCGGATTATCGGACTGAATCCCCTTCACCAGTTCGGCTGACGCCGCCAGACTGGTGGCGTATTTGTAAACATAGTACGGGCTCTCGACGAAGTGGCCGATCCGGGTCCAGTATGAATGATACAGACTGTCCATTTCGACGGCGTCGCCATAGTAGTCGGCCAACAGACCGGCGTAGATGCTGCGCAGAGCCTCGGCGGTGATCGGCTCACCCTCTTCGACCAGTCGATGGGCCTGCCATTCAAAGTCAGCGAACATGGTTTGCAGGAAGAACGTGCCCTCAATGTTCTCAATAGCCCGCTGCAACATCGCGATCCGCTCCTGAGGGGTGGCGGTCCGTTCCATCAGGTAGTCCAGCAGGAGAGCCTCGTTGAGAGTCGACGGTACCTCGGCCACGAAGATGGTCGAATAGGCGTTGACATAGGCCTGTTCGGAATTGGAGTAGTTGGAATGCATAGCATGACCGGCTTCATGCGCCAGGGTGAACACTTCGTCGAGGGTACCGTCGAAATTCATCAAAATGTACTGGGGGGTGCCGTAAGCATCGCTCTGGAAGGCGCCCGTGTACTTATCTTCGTTCTCGTAGACGTCTACACGTCGCTGCTCGAACAGTTGCTTCAACCCGGTCGTGTAACCTTCCCCGAGCGCCGCGGTGGCCTCGATCACCCATGGCACAGTTTCATCGTATTCGTAGGCCCGGTCAAGCTCTACCAGCGGCGCCTGGCGATCGGACCAGTAGTAGTGCTCCAGTCCGAGCGCCTGACGGCGCAGCCGATGATACCGCTGGAGGGGCTCGGTACCCTGACGAACGGTCGAAACCAGATTCTCATATACTTCGACCGGCACGTTGTCATAGTCCAGGGCTGCCTCCAGAGTAGTCTCATAATTGCGCGCTCGCGCCAGGGCCCAGTCGCGCTGCAGGACACTGTTGTAGATCGCAGCGTAGGTATTCACGTACGTGTGGTAGGTCTGATAAAAGGTACGGAATATCATCTGCCGCTCACTCTGATCTCGATTGACCCGCATCTGGTACCAGGCCTGTGACTCGGAGAGCAGGATGGTATCGCCGGAGGCAAGCTCAAAAGAGGGATACTGAATGTCTGAATACACAAATCCGGAGTAGATGCCGTCCGGTGAGTTGTTGAAACCGCCGAAATAGGACAACAGCTTCTCCTGCTCCTCGTCGAGGTAGTGCTGTTTCAGCCTGAAAATGTTTTCCAGCCAGTACCGGTATACGGCCAGGCTGTCTTCACCCTCCAGCCACTGCTCGACCGTATCCCACGGCAGCCGCAGAAGTTCCGGCTCGAGCCACGATGAAGACTCGGCCAGATCGGCCTCGAGATTCTGAATTCGCTGGTAGCGGGCGTTCAGGTCGTTGTCGGCCATGGCCGTCACGTAGCAGAGTCCGGCGAACAGAGAAAGCCGGTCGACCATCATGCCAATTCGATCCCTGAACTGCAGTACGCTCAGCAGATCCTCGGCGCCGGCGGACGGTGTACCCTTCAGGGTCGTGAAGGAATCGACCAGGCCGCCAGCCTCGGCAAAATCAGTCTCCCAGAGGTCCCAGTTGGCGTAGATGTCGCCGAGGTCCCACCGGTACTGTTCCGGAATCGAGTCGCGAATGAGCGAACCCGGCCCGGCCAGGGCCGGCAGGGCAATGATCAGACAGCAGGCTGCCGCCCGGACCAAAAGGCCTGTCAGTTGTCGTCCGGTCAGTCTGTGCATTCAGGCATCTCCTCTCAACAGCCGATATCGGGAAATCGGTCTGAGGTTGTCCCGGTCCGTCTCCGGCGGCTACATCGAGCCCGCCTCGGACGTCACCGGATAAATGAAATGTTTGGTCTGGACCTCGCTGATCTGACTCCGCACCGGTACACCACTGCTGGTTAGCTGGTGGTAGAAGGCTTCTTCCCGGGATGAATCGCTGTGCGTCAACATGGTTTCGAACTCAAGCACCCACTCGCGGATGGATGATATCCCTGCCTGGCGCAAACGGGCCTGGGTGAAGGCCTCTTCCGCCAGGGTAAACAACTCACCGATGTCCGAATCGGTCCGTTCGGAGAGGCGGGCCACCTCTGACGGGTCCGTGCTCGAAGTCACCCGCACCCGCCCGCACAACCGGCCGTCCAGCCTCACGGTATCGATTATCTCGCTTATGACATAGGCTGCCAGCCGTCCCTCAACCGGCAGGACGGGGAAGGCGGTGTCACAGTAGGCCTCACCGAGTACCATCTCGCGATCGACAAAATTGGCAAACTTGGCGTTCCAGGTGGCGATCTCTTCCTGCTGGAGCGCCTCCGGTGTCACCATCTCGCGCACCATGGCGGCGGTATCGGGGCCGACCAGTTGGTCGAGCCGGTCCATCAACTCCGTGTAGCCGCGCACCTCTCTGGCCAGACCGGTGGAATCAATGACGTAGGTGATATCACCGCCGCTGAAGAGGAGGATAATCGGATCGTTGACGGCAATCCGGTTCCGAAACACGGCCACCGAGTCGGTCCGCCCGGTCAACTCAAAACCGCCGGGCACGGCCACCTGCACATGGCCGGTCCGGGTCCAAGTCGAGTCTTCCATCTGCTGATCGCCCTGGGATGAAGTCCGCACCATCGATAGTTCGACCACAAAGGAGGTAGAGTCAGGCGGCCGAAAGGTAAATTTGAACGACTGGGACGGCCGCTGGTCAGAGGAGCCCCCCGCCAGCAAGAGCACAAACACACAGCAGTATCTTTTCACAGTCCTGATCCTTGGTCTTGGCGGGTCCGGTGGGCCACCGCCAGGTTTCCGTTGTCGAGATTGCGCTCGAGGTCCTCTCGAAGCTGCCCGGCGGTGACCGTGGCGGTGCCTACTTCGGCCACCGTCCGTCCGGCTCCCGCGTTCGCCGCTATAGCTGCTTCGATGGCGTCGGCCCCCGCCGCCACCGCCGATACATAAACGGCAATTACCGTATCGCCGGCCCCGGTAACATCGTACACTTTGCGCGCAAAAGTCGGAATATGTGTGGGCGGTTGTCCGCGCCGGAAAAGGGACATTCCCTGGGGACCGCGGGTGATCAGGATCGCTTCGGCCTCCAGTCGGCCGAGCAATCCCTGGCCCACGGCCAGCAGGTCGTCCATGGTTGTGATTCTCCGGCCGTAGGCGAACCCGGCTTCATGGTGGTTCGGTGTGATCAGCGACACGTTGCGGTAGTGGTTAAACCGGTTCTCCTTCGGGTCGACCGCGACAAAGATCTTCTTCCTCAGACACAGATCGATCACTTCGGGCAGCAGGGTCGGAGTGATCACCCCCTTGCCATAATCGGATATGATCATCGCCGAGATACTTTCAGCGACCTTTTCGACGCGGGCCATGACCTGTCGTTCGGCTTCTGACGTGAGATCGTGTCGGGTTTCGCGGTCAGCCCGCACCACCTGCTGACCGTGGGCGATTATCCGGGTCTTGATGGTAGTTTTCCGGGTCTTATCGATTACGAGGTAGTCGGGCGAAATCCCCTTTTCCACCAACAGTGATCTGAGCTGCTCCGCAGCCGGATCGTCGCCGACCGCGCCGACCAGCAGCGGCTCGTCGCCCAGTGCCTTGATATTGGCCGCCACGTTGGCCGCGCCGCCAACCAGTTGACGGGTCGATTCGATGTCGACCACCGGGACCGGGGCTTCGGGTGAAATACGAGCGACCGTACCGTGAAGGTACTCATCCAGCATGGTATCGCCCAAAATCAGCACCCGGGCGCGGCCCATGGCGGCGGTGATTTCGTCGATTCGCTTGCGGCTTAACGGCATCGGGCTCCTGTGTCATCCACGAGCCAAGGGCCCCGAATCTCAGAAGGGGCACAAAGCAGTTGACTCAGGGGCCAAATATATTAAAATGCTGAGCCTGTTACAAGAAAAGAACCTCTGTCCGGTTTCCCGGGAGGATAGAACCTATGACAACCGCACCGCGACAACAGATTAGCATAGAGTTAGGCGACAAAGAGGCCGAAGGGACCTATGCCAATCTGGCCATGATTCACAATTCGCCGACCGAGATGATAGTCGATTTCGCCCGGGTCATGCCCCGCGCGCCCAAGGCTAAGGTGGTAGCCCGCGTCATCATGACCCCGATGCACGCCAAGCTCCTCATGCAAACGCTGGAACAGAATATCAAGAAACACGAGGAACAGTTCGGCGAGATCACAATCCACGGGGGCGCCCATCCGATCTCCAAGCCGATCGGTTTCGAGACCGGTCCCGCGGGAGAGCCCAAATGACCAAAGGGTATCTGGCTTTCGTTCTTCACTCCCACCTGCCTTATGTCCTGTCGCACGGCCGCTGGCCGCACGGCACCGACTGGCTGTGCGAAGCCGCCGCTGAAACATATCTGCCCATCGTGCGGGCGCTCAATGAGTTGATCGCCGAGGGTTGCCGGCCGAAACTGACTATCGGCCTGTCGCCGGTCCTGTGCGAGCAGTTATCCGACACCGAGTTCAAGGAGGAATTCGTCGGCTACCTCAACCAGAAAATCCGGGCGGCTCGTCACGACAGCGAGGAATTCTACAAGTACGGCCAGGAGAATATGCTGACCAACTCGCACATGTGGGAATCGTTCTACGAGAAGACGCTCGAGCAGTTCAACCATCTGGGGCAGGATATCCTCTTTGAGTTCAGACGGTTGCAGGACGATGGGTGTGTGGAGATAATCACCTGCGGCGCCACCCACGGGTATTATCCGCTCCTGTCGCGCGATGAATCCCTCCAGGCGCAGACCAAGGCGGCGGTAAAGAACTACGAGAAGCACTTCGGTCGCAAGCCGCGCGGCCTGTGGCTTCCGGAATGCGCCTACCGGCCGCGGTATCACTGGTCGCCGCCGGTGCCGATTCGGGGCACGCGCGACAGCTACCCGCGAAAAGGAGCCGAGGAGTTCCTTTCGGAAAACGGATTGGAATTCTTCATCATCGATTCGGCGCTGCTCAAGGGGGGTAAATCGATCGGAGTCTACATCGACCGGTTTGACGCCCTCAAGCTGCTCTGGGGGCAGTTCGAAAAACAATATCAGCCGCGCAAAGAGGAGTTCGACAAGACCCCCCGCGAGGTCTACCTCGTAGCGTCGGATACCGAGGGCAAGAAGCCGACCGCCATTTTCACGCGCGATCCCGAAACCGGACTGCTGGTCTGGTCGGGCGAGCACGGCTACCCCGGCGACGGCCACTATCTTGACTTCCATAAAAAGCGGTTTCCCGGCGGGCTCCGCTACTGGGCGGTGACCTCAGCCAAATCCGACCTGGCCGACAAAGTTGAATACCACCACCACTCGGCCCTGGACCGACTGGACGAAAACTCAGTCCATTACGCCGCCAAGGCCGAGGAGATACTCTGCGCCTACCATCAGGACAGCGGACGGGCCGGTATCCTGGTCGCGCCGTACGACGCCGAGCTGTTCGGCCATTGGTGGTTCGAAGGACCGCGGTTCCTGAAAAAAGTGCTCAAGCAGGTGTGCGAGTCGGAGAACATCGAGCTGACTTTCCTGTCGGAAGACCTCGATCGCCGCAAGCCGTCGCAGGTGGTGTCGATCCCGGAAGGCAGTTGGGGTCAGGGGAATCACCATTTCATCTGGCTCAACCAGCACACCGAGTGGACCTGGGTTCATATCTATGAAGCCGAAGCCCGGATGTGTGACCTCGCCCGGTTCTGGCACGAGCATCCCGACCGGCACACCAAGGAGCTCGAGGACATCCTCAAGCAGGCGGCGCGTGAGTTGATGCTCCTGTCGGCATCCGACTGGCAATTCCTGATCTCTACTTTCGCCGCCCGCGACTACGCCGAGCTGCGTCTGTCCGAGCACTACGAGGACTTCAAGCGGCTCGCCGGACTGGCGGACAAGCTGATCGAAGGGGAGTCGCTCTCGCCCGGTGAGTGGCAGTATTTCCGCGACTGCGCCAAACGGGACACCCTTTTCCCGGAGCTCGAGCTGGACTGGTTCGCCCGGGTCGAATTCCCGGTCTGAAACCAGTCGGTTAATCTTGTGTGCTGTCGGGCGTCTCTGCCCGACAGCCAACGTCAAAAGTTGCGTCGTGTCTTGCGACCGCCAACGGCGGGCGTGTGACACGACGCCTCTTCAGCTTGTTCTTTTATGGTTGATTCCCGGATCAGCGCACGTTCATGTTTAGCCATGTCGCTGGCTAAGGAAACCGTGCGCTGTCCGTACTGTCGCGAAGTGATCGCGGCCAACGCGACCCGCTGCAAGCACTGTCACGCCGACCTGGTGGAGAGGGGCGCAAAGAAAAAGTCGCTGTTCGCCGGGCTGAACACGTTTCGCACCGGTTTCCTCAGCGGGATACTCTTCACGCTGGTGATCGCGGCGCTGGTGTATTTCCAGTTCTTCTCCGGGGATTAAGCTCCGGTTGGTTAGAGCAGGAATACGGACCGGAATCTGGTTCCACTGCGAGCCCCATGCCGACGAAGACTCGTTCATCGGTCCGTACGAAGCCGATCGAAACTTCGGGACACCGGGATCAGGAGCGCAATCCCCGTAACCCCTTTGGCCGCAACAGACAACGAGGTCGCCTCTATGCCCGGCACTATTTGGCGCGAGGCGTGTTTGACATCACAGAGTAAATGGCTCGATATAATCCAATATAATGATTGGCTTGCCTGAAGTGCTATACTACATTCAAGACATGTCTGGCTGCAGGGTATCAAGGAAACGCGGTGTGATAACTGAATGTCCCGCCCGGATCAGTGCCGAGCACGAGGAGCCGTCGGCCGTATGAGTCTGGCAATAAAGTCGACCGATGCCGGTATTCTAAGGTCTGCCTTTCAGAACGTCACCGTCGGGATGATCGTGGCTGACCGGGAAGGGAGGTTTCTGGTTTTCAACCAGGCCGCCGAGCGGATCCTGGGAGCCGGCGGCGCGAATCTGGATCCTTCGGAATGGGCTGCTTTTTACGGCTGCTATCTGCCGGACAAGGTCACCCCGTACCCGACCGACCGGCTGCCTCTGATCCGGGCTCTGCACGGAGAGATGGTGGTCGAAGAACTGATGTACATCAGGAACTCACAAAAGCCGGCCGGCGTCTGGATCAGCGTAAGCGGCCACACGTTGAAAGGCTCCGACGGGACTATAGGTGGCGGTATGGTCGTTTTTCAGGATGTCTCGGAGCGCCGTTCGGTAGAAGAAGATCTCGATTCAATCTCGACGCAAATGTGCGCCTTAATCGAGAACCAGCAGGCCGGTATCCTGATCGAGGGCGGCGAGACACAGATACTCCAGGTCAACCACGTGTTCTGTGACCTGTTCAACATCGCGGCCTTGCCGGTGGACCTCGTGGGACTGGACTGCTCGGAGTACGCCGGCCAGCTTGCGGCCCGGTTCGTCAATCCCGAGCTGTTCATTCGTCGCATCGAGCAGGTACTGCGCGACGGTACCGCCGTCCTGAACGAGGAACTTCAGCTCGTGGACGGCCGGATTCTCCAGCGCGATTATATCCCGATTCCAGTGTCGGGTGAATCACGGGTGCATATGTGGCAGTATCGCGATATCACCGAACGGAGAGCGGTCCGCGACAGAATTTCGTCCTACCAGCGACTCTGCTCAGCTCTGGAACAAACCGCGGACAGCGTCGTCATAACCGACACAAACGGGATTATCGAGTACGTAAACCATGCTTTCGAGACGACCACCGGATACACACGTGAGGAGGCGCTCGGCAACACCCCGGCCATTCTAAAGTCCGGCAGGCATGATCAGGAGTTTTATCAGAAGCTCTGGACGGAAATTGCCGCAGGACAACCCTTCTATTGTACGGTAATGAACCGGAAGAAGACGGGCGAGCTGTACTGGGCGCAACAGACCATCACTCCCATGCAAGAAGCTGGCGGAGAGATCACCCACTATGTCTCGGTGCTTAAGGATATTACCGATCTCCTGGCGAAAAAAGAACAGGAAGCGAAACTGCATCTGGCCCGGGTGGTACAGCAGAAATTCTACGAGACAGGTGCCACGGTCCCCGGCTTTGATATTGCCGGGGCGGCCTTTCCGGCCGATGAAACCGGAGGCGATTATTTCGACTTCATCGATATGCCCGAGGGCTGCCTGGGTATTGTCGTGGGTGACGTCAGCGGCCATGGCATCAGTACCGCGCTGGTGATGGCAGAGGTGCGGGCGTTGGTACGCGCGTTCGCGTCAGCCTGCTCGGATGTCGCGCAGATTCTGACCCGGGTCAATCAACTGTTGGTGCCGGACCTTGAGACCGGTCAGTTCGTTACCCTGTTTATCTGTCGTCTCGACCCGCGCACGCGCAGACTGACATACGCCAGTGCCGGTCACAACCCGGGCTTCCTGCTGGACAAGTCCGGAAGTATCAACCGCACTTTCGGAGGCACGGGGATTCCTCTGGGTCTCTACCCGGATTCCTGGTATTCGGCCGACGAATTCACGCTTTCGAACCCGGGGGAAACGCTTCTTCTGTCGTCCGATGGACTCGAAGAGGCGGTGGATCCAAATGACGTGCAGTTCGGGATCGAACGGGTGATTCGGTATATCGCTTATCACGAAGACCAAACCGCCCGGCAAATCATAGATGGTCTTTTACAGGCCGTTCGGACTCATGCCGGCGATCGGCCCCAACAAGACGATATCACGGCGGTGATACTCAAGGCCATCTAGCTCTCAGGTCAGGATCGCGCGCCTTCGCAGGCCGCTGGGCACCCAACGCCCAGAACCACCCACCAGAATTGTTGTTGTGCCCCCGGACCATTTCCGTATTATCTTTGCCCCCTGAATCATGCAGCCCGTCGAGAGTCGCACTACCAAGCAGGCGGCCCTGATAGTCGCCACCATCAGTTCGTTCATCGGCCCGTTCATGGGCTCATCGGTTAATGTCGCCCTGCCCACCGTCGGTCAGGATTTCGCCATGAGTGCGGTGGCGCTTGGCTGGGTCAACACCGCTTTTCTTCTCTCGGCCGCCGCCTTCGTGATAATGTTCGGCCGGCTCGGCGATATCTACGGCCGCAAGCGCATCTACGTGTGGGGCGTGGTGGTCTTTACCATATCGTCGATCCTCATCGCCCTGTCGCGCTCCTCGACCGAGCTCATTCTTTACCGGGTCATGCAGGGGTTCGGATCGTCGATGATCTTCGCCACGGGCATGCCGATTCTGATCTCGGCCTTCCCGGTCGGCGAGCGGGGCAAGGCGCTCGGTA